>Ga0247730_1000572_pt1 | contig 25469 bp, 21 predicted proteins | sample UWRJL073202C2_FD_180959 | JGI IMG/M metagenome (GOLD analysis project Ga0247730, IMG submission 180959) | Plant litter microbial communities from Arlington Agricultural Research Station in Wisconsin, United States - UWRJ-L073-202C-2 | ecosystem: Environmental > Terrestrial > Plant litter >... | reverse complement strand
TTCCGAAAGACAGTACCTCCCTGCAGCATGCAGAACGCAGGCTTAAGTTTGAGGAGCTTTTCTTTATTCAGCTGCAGCTGTTGAGCAGCAAACAGTTCAGGGAGATGAAATTCAAGGGTCATCTGTTCAGTACCGTGGGAGAGCGCGTAAACCATTTTTATAAAGATATCCTGCCCTTTGAGCTGACTGCTGCGCAAAAGCGTGTGATCAAGGAAATCAGGATTGATACACAGCGTGGCGTACAGATGAACCGCCTGGTGCAGGGCGATGTGGGCAGCGGGAAAACCGTAGTTGCTTTAATGAGCATGCTCCTTGCCAACGATAACGGCTACCAGGCCTGTATTATGGCGCCAACTGAAATCCTGGCCCGGCAGCATTATCATTCTATTGCATCTCTGCTTGACGGGAAAGTGGCTAAGGTGGATATTCTTACAGGCAACAGCACGAAAAAACAAAGGACCTTATTACACCAGCAGCTTGAATCTGGTGAGATTGATATTCTGGTTGGTACACACGCCCTCATTGAAGACAAGGTGAAGTTTAAAAACCTTGGCCTGGTGGTAATTGACGAGCAGCATCGTTTTGGTGTAGAGCAGAGGGCCAAACTATGGCGTAAAAACAGCATTCCGCCTCACATACTGGTAATGACTGCTACGCCGATCCCCAGGACGCTTGCGATGACCGTATACGGGGATTTGGATGTTTCCATGATCGATGAGCTGCCTGTGGGCAGAAAACCTATTGAAACACGGCATTTATTCGAAGGCCAGCGTTTGCGGATGTTCGGATTTATGAAAACGGAAATTGCCAAAGGCAGGCAGGTATATGTAGTTTATCCCTTAATCAAGGAAAGTGAAAAGTTAGACCTGCTTCATCTTGAAGCGGGCATAGAACAAATGCGTTATCAGTTTCCGCTCCCGGATTACCAGATCAGCATTGTTCATGGTAAAATGCCTAACGCAGATAAGCAGTTTGAAATGCAGCGTTTTATTGAGGGCAAAACGCAGATCATGGTAGCTACTACTGTGATAGAAGTAGGGGTAAATGTGCCGAATGCCTCTGTTATGATCATCGAGAATGCTGAACGATTTGGATTATCGCAGTTGCATCAGCTGCGTGGAAGGGTAGGCCGTGGTGCGGAGCAGAGTTACTGCATCCTGATGTCAGGGCAGAAGTTAAGCAAAGAAGGACGCCGGCGGCTGGAAACGATGGTGATGACCAATAATGGATTTGAGATCTCTGAGATAGACCTGGAATTACGTGGTCCGGGTGACCTGGCTGGAACGCAGCAGAGCGGCGTGCTTGATCTCAAACTTGCAAATCTGGTCAAAGATCAGCAGATCCTGCAGGAGGCAAGGAATACCGTCATTGAGATCTTTCATGAAGATCCCCTGCTTTCCTTACCTGAAAACGCTTTGCTGAAGCGTTTCACCGATAAAAAAAGCGGGGGCATTGCGCTGGATAAAATATCTTAATCTTCGTCGGTTCCCGGCATAGAGCCTGTTCCTGTATAGGCTCCTTTCCTGATAACAGGAACACCAAGATGTTTGTAAAGATCATCAAGGTGCAGCAAACTTCCGTTTGTCAGGTTACCGAGAAAAACGATCACGATGTTCTTGTCAAGGTCGCGCACATAAATGTGTCTGAACCCGTGCCACCAGCCCGTATGGTAAACTACTTTGCGCCCATTGTCGCCATCGAACATTCTCCATCCGTAGCCATAGTTGAAATGTCCGTTTACAGGTTTATTATGACCTGTATAGGCTGAGTCCAGGCTCGATTGTTTCAGTAATCTTCCTTTTTTTAATGCATTGTCATATAAGACCAGATCGTGCACGGTACTGTATACGCCTTTATCACCCACGGGGCCGTCCAGGAAATTTTGCACTACAGAATATCTCCAGGTGCGGTCATGACCAACTACATCGACAGGGATCTTTGGATAAACCGTTGTAGAATAAACATGGGTATGTTTCATTCCCGCAGGTTTAAATACATTCGCCATCATATAATCAGCATATTTTTTGCCGGTTACTTTTTCTATGATGGCACCCAGTACCATAAAATTGGAGTTGTTATAATGGAACCTGGTGTCAGGAGCGGCATAACGCGCAGGTTTATATTGCGCGATCAGATCCATTACATCCGTATTGCTCATTGGTTTCTTTTTGTCTTTCCAGATCCCATCGGTAAAATATACGTAGTTCATCATTCCGCTGCGGTGGGATAACAATAGCTTTACGGTGATCCCCTCGTAAGGAAAATTAGGATAGAACTTTTTGACATTGTCATCCAGCTTGATCTTTCCCTGCTCAACCAGCTGCATGATGGCTACACCGGTAAAAGTTTTGGTGATAGAGGCCAGTTCAAATTCGGAATTGATCTTAAGGCTGTCGCGGTGAAGATAGTCTGCCCATCCTATCGCTTTTTCATAGAGGATCTTGCCATCTTTGGCCACAAGCATATTTCCGTTAAAACCATATTTTTTATGCAGGTTCTGAACAAAGTCAGCAATCCATTTATCTCCCTTAGCGGGATTATAAACCAGGAGAAGACTATCAGCCTTGTCATCTTTTACAGTACGGACTTTTGGGTCAGCTTCGGTTTTTTTTTCAGCGTGTGAACAGGCATTAAATAGAAAAGTGGCCAGAACAGCCACGGGTAGAATGGTACGGTAGGTCATTTATAGATAGGTATTTTTTGAAGCCGGAAAAATAAACAATAATAACCCTTTAAACGCAAAAGAGTTTTAAACATTATGATATACGTTACATTCTTGTATGCATATAAACCTTATTTTTGATCAAAATTAGAACAAAATGAATTTTAGAACCGAACACGACACCATGGGCGAAGTGCAGGTGCCTGCCGATAAATATTGGGGCGCACAAACAGAACGTTCACGTAATAATTTTAAAATTGGTCCTGAGGCTTCGATGCCAAAGGAAATCATCCATGCTTTTGGCTATCTGAAAAAAGCTGCAGCACAGGCTAACCTGGAATTAGGTGTGCTGACAAGTGATAAGGCAGCATGGATCGCTTCGGCATGTGATGAGATCATTGCCGGAAAATTAGATGACCAGTTTCCGCTGGTGATCTGGCAAACAGGTTCCGGTACTCAAAGTAATATGAATGCGAATGAGGTGATTGCTTACCGTGCGCACGTTTTGAACGGAGGCCAGCTTGCTGATGAAAAGAAAATCCTTCATCCGAATGATGATGTAAATAAATCGCAGTCTTCAAATGATACCTATCCTACGGCGATGCATATTGCTGCATATAAGCAAGCTGTAGAAGTTACTCTCCCGGGCCTGGAAAAACTGCAAAAAACATTGCAGGCCAAAGCGGCTGAATTCAGTACCATTGTGAAAACGGGAAGGACCCATTTTATGGATGCTACTCCGCTGACGCTCGGACAGGAATTCTCCGGATATGCACAACAGATCACCAATAGCATCAGAGCGATTAAAAATGCTTTGGAAATGATCACCGAGCTGGCTTTAGGCGGTACAGCTGTAGGTACCGGATTGAATACACCGAAAGGGTATGATGTACTTGTAGCAGCGAAAATTGCTGAACTGACAGGGCTGCCTTTTGTTACTGCACCAAACAAATTTGAAGCGCTGGCGGCACATGATGCAATGGTAGAACTGTCAGCAGCATATAAACGCACTGCTGTAGCCTTGATGAAGATTGCCAATGACGTGCGGATGTTAAGCTCCGGCCCGCGTTCCGGAATAGGGGAGATCATTATTCCTGATAATGAGCCCGGTTCTTCAATCATGCCCGGCAAGGTTAACCCTACACAACCTGAAGCATTAACTATGGTTTGCGCACAGGTGATGGGCAATGATGTTACTGTAGGTATCGGTGGCAGTAACGGCCATTTTGAACTGAACGTATTTAAACCTGTTATTGCTGCCAATGTCCTGCAATCAGGCCGTTTACTGGGTGATGCCTGTGTGTCATTCAACGACAACTGTGCGGTTGGTATCCTGCCTAACTTACCGGAGATCAAAAAACACCTTGAAAATTCGCTGATGCTGGTTACAGCGTTGAACCCCCACATTGGGTATGAAAATGCGGCAAAAATTGCTAAAAAGGCGCATAAAGAAAATAAAACACTTCGTGAGGCAGCTGTTGAACTGGGGTTACTGACCAGCGAACAGTTTACAGAATGGGTGAAACCAGAAGATATGGTAGGTAGCTTAAAATAGCATGAGTAAATACCTTTATCTAATTATTCTACTTTGTTTGACGGCGTTTCTCGGTTGTGAGAGACGCCCAAACGTTCAGGGTAATGGAGAAACATTCTTACAGGGAGTCTGGAACCAGGATAGTATAGCCAATTCTGCAAAGCTGCTGAACTATACCCAGCACCATATCAAATTTACCTGTGATTCTTTTTATGTTGACCTTACTACGCATTCTAAGGTGAACTACTATGAAGATCCGTGTTATAATAACGGGATCTGGAAGGAATATGCAAAAGGCGTGTACGAAGTCAGGAAGGATAGTTTATTCCTTGAAGGGACCTACACAAAATCTAATTATAAACAAAAAGTTTCGGGCTGTTACACAATAGGCATATATAGAAAAAGCTTTTTAGTGAAGTCGGCCGATGCCAGTCACCTTTATCTGCAGGGACTGAGCGACCAGCGGGATGTAAAGCTCGTCCTCAAACAAAAAATAACCTGTGTACCACAGGAATTATAAAATTCAAACATGATTTCAGTTCAAAAAATAAAGAAGGCTTGTATAGCAATTGCAATGATTGCTTATCTGCCGTTAAATGCCGGCGCCTGGGGAATGACGGGACACAGGATCGTAGGACAGATTGCCGATTACTATTTAACAGCGAAGGCCCGTAAAGCTGTAATGCAGGTATTGGGAAGTGAGAGCCCTGCAATGGCGAGTAACTGGCCTGACTTTATCAAATCTGACAGTACATACAATTACCTCAGTAGCTGGCATTATGTAAACCTTCCTGGAGCACTGGACCGGAATGGCGTATTTAACTTTCTGGATACTGATCAACAGGCTAACGTTTACAACAAGATCCCTGAAATGATTGCCATACTGAAAAACAAAACCAAAACGGCCGATGAAAAAAAGATGGCTATGCGTTTGCTGATTCACATGCTTGGGGACGTTCATCAGCCGATGCATACGGCAAGAAAAGAAGATCTTGGCGGGAATAAAGTAAATGTTACCTGGTTTGGACAGCGTTCAAATCTTCACCGGATTTGGGATGAAGGTTTGGTGGATTACCAGCAGTTGAGTTATACAGAGTATGCTGTGGCGATCAACCATCCAACAAAGGAACAGCTGGTTAAATGGCGTCATGATTCGCTTAAGGAAACCGTTTATGAGTCTTATATGGCCTGCAACAAAATCTATGAATTAACTAAGGCAGATGATAAGTTAGGCTATCGCTATAATTTTGAATTCGTTGACCTGCTGAATGAACAACTGTTAAAAGGAGGAGTGCGATTGGCGCAGATCCTGAATGATATATACGCCTGATATGAAGATCCTCATGGTATGTTTGGGCAATATTTGCCGTTCTCCGCTGGCGGAGGGAATTGTTCGTCAACTGGCTTCAGCGCATAATGCCGACTGGGAAATTGCTTCTGCGGGTACCGGGAACTGGCATGTGGGGCAGCCGGCAGACAAGCGAAGTATTGCCGTAGCCAGAAATTACGGCTACGATATTTCGGGGCAGAGGGCCAAGCATTTCAATGCCGGGATGCTGGAAGAGTACGACCATATCCTGGTAATGGACAGGCAGAACCTGAAAGACGTATTAAAGCTGGCAGCAAACGATGAGCAGCGTAAAAAGGTCAGGTTATTCCTTAACGGAGACCTGGAGGTAACAGATCCTTATTATGATGACCAGCTGTTTGACCCGGTATTTCTTACCATAGAAGAACGGGCCAGAGAACTGATAAAAGAGTTAAACCAAAAAATATAAAAACATTTTTATAGGCAGTCTGTTGTTCCACTACATCAAACCTATAAGAAAATGGATAATATTACAGTAAACCCCGAAACATTAAACGACCTGATCCAGATCAATAACGATAGAATAGCTGGTTACGAAAAAGCAATTGAGGAGCTTTCTCCTGAAGATGCTGATTTGAAAGCGTTATTCGTGAAAATGGTGGGTCAGAGCCATAAGCATAAACTTGCTTTAGCAACTGCGGTTCAGGGCAGCGGAACTGAACTGGAAACAGGAACAACTACCTCAGGTAAAATTTACCGTGCATGGATGGATGTTAAAGCTGTATTTACAGGACATGACCGTAAAACAGTGCTGAATAACTGCGAAGCAGGAGAGGATGCCGCACAAAAAGCATACAAAACTGCCTTAGAAGAGGAAGGTTTGTCGGCAGACACCAGAGCACTCATCACAGAACAAAAAGCTGATTTAAGAACATCACATGATGAAATTAAAGCGCTGAGAGATCAGACAGTTTAATTGTCTTAAGAACATAAAAAACCGCAGGTATTTGCCTGCGGTTTTTTTATGGGTTTATTTTGAATTATAGATACCAAATTCTTTGTCAAGATATTCGGATACCCTGTCAATTGCATTATCGATCGTATTGCTTAGGATGGTGATGAACGACCCTGATTTTGCAGTGGCAACCAGGAACTGAAGTGCTTCGGCCCCGTCATTATTGATAATGATCTCCATATCAGGATTTACATCGTGTATGCCTGCGATCAGCAGGTCAATAATTTCCTGCTGCTGACGCCCGCGGAGATATTTCTCCTGACAGATGATGATTTTGTCAAACATCTGTGCTGCAATACGTGCAGTTTCCCTGATATCCTCATCTCTTCTGTCTCCTGTTCCGGAGATCACACCGATATGTTCAGTAGCTTCTACCGTTTTCAGGTAATTTTTGATCCCGGTAAATCCATCCGGATTGTGTGCAAAATCAACCAGGATCTTAAATTCCTTGAACTTAAAAATATTCATTCTTCCTGGTGTTTGTGCCGCGGATGGAATAAACGTTTCCAGCGACATACGGATATCTTCAATCTTATAGCCATACAGGAAAGTAGCCAGGGTTGCTGCCAGCACATTCTGGATCATAAAGTCTACGCTGCCGCCAAAGGTTAGCGGAATATGGGTAACTTTCTCCACTCTTATTTTCCAGTCGCCCTTTTTTATAGTGATATAACCATTTTCATAAATTGCTGCAGTGCCGCCTTTTTTGCAATGGTCCACGATCACCGGATTATTTTCATCCATGCTAAAATAAGCCACTTTGCAATCTGCACTCTGGGCTATTTTCACACAGTATTTATTGTCTGCATTTAATACCGCCCAGCCATCTCTTTTGACTGAACCGATTACAACTCCCTTTACCCTGGCAAGGTCTGACAGGTTATGGATGTCTGAGATACCAAGATGGTCCTCCTGGATATTCGTTACGATGCCTATATCACAACGGTTAAATCCAAGTCCTGCCCTGAGGATACCTCCCCTGGCGGTTTCCAGAACGGCAAACTCCACTGTGGGGTCTCTTAAGATAAACTCAGTGCTGACCGGCCCGGTAGTATCGCCTTTCATCAGCATGGTATTTTGTACGTATATACCATCTGATGTGGTAAATCCTACACGTGTGCCGTTGCTCTTAACAATGTGGGCAACCAGTCGTGTGGTGGTAGTCTTTCCATTGGTGCCTGTTATGGCAATAATAGGTATCCGGGCAGACTTGCCCGGAGGATACAGCATATCGATCACCGGAGCGGCCACATTTCTTGGCAACCCTTCGCTTGGCGCCAGGTGCATCCGGAATCCTGGAGCGGCATTTACTTCAAGGATCACCCCGCCGTTTTCTGTAAGCGGTTGTGTCAGGTTCTGTGCCATTACATCGATTCCACAAATATCAAGGCCAATGATCCTGGAGATACGTTCGCTGATAAAAATATTCTGGGGGTGTACAAGGTCTGTTACATCAATCGACGTTCCGCCTGTACTGAGGTTGGCTGTAGATTTGAGATAGACCAGCTCGCCGTTAGGCGCCACGGTTTCAAGCGTATATTCCTTTTTTGCCAGCAGGTCCAGTGTGTCGCGGTCTACCAGGATTTCAGTCAGTACATTTTCATGTCCGTATCCGCGCCGCGGATCTTCATTTTCCTTGTCGATCAACTGTTGTATGGTATGGATTCCGTTTCCTGTTACGTGTGCAGGCACGCGCAATGCGGCGGCTACCATTTTATTGTCTATGACCAGGATCCTGAAGTCATATCCGGTAATAAAACTTTCTATAATGATCCTTCGCGAATACTGTTTTGCATATTCGAAGGCCTCTTTTGCAGCCTCCGGAGTTTTGACATTGATTGTTGCCCCCTTTCCATGGTTACCATCAAGAGGTTTAAATACCAACGGGAAACCTACAGTTTGTATGGCATCATCAAGATCTTCAATTTCAGAAATAGTAACACCTTTAGCCACCGGAATGGCAGAATCTTTCAGCATCCGTTTGGTTTCATCCTTATTGCCGGCAATATCAACAGCAATACTGTTTGTTTTTTCTGTCATGGTAGCCCGGAACCGGACCTGGTTCTTGCCATATCCCAGTTGTATCAGGGAACTTTTATTCAGCCTGATCCATGGAATATCCCTGGCAATGGCCTCATCCACAATAGACCCTGTACTTGGGCCAAGGCGTTCCATCTGTCTGAGCTCCCTTAAACGCTGAATGTCAAATTCCAGGTCATATTCCTGATCGTTTATCAGGGCTTCTGCGATCTTCACGCTGGCTTCAGCAGCATAGATTCCTGATTTTTCTTCCAGATAACTGAATACGACATTGTAAATCCCATCGGTTTTAGTCATCCGGGTTCTACCGAAACCGGTATCCATTCCCGCAAGGGTCTGGATTTCCAGGGCAATATGTTCTATTACATGGCCCATCCATGTTCCTTCTTTTACACGGGCAAAGAAACCGCCCGGCTCTCCTTTCGAACATCTGTGCCCATATAGAGTTGGGAGCATTTTTTCCAGGCGATCACCGAATCCTTCAATTGAGTTTGTAGGGCGTTGTTCCATGTCCTCCAGATCCAATCTCATTTGTATTAGTTTTTTCCTGTTAATTGACCAGATGTTTGGTCCCCTTAGCACTTGAATGCCGAGTATTTTCATAAGATATTTATTGTTGTTTTATAGGTGATGAAGCTTGCAGTAAAGGTAATGAGTATTGAAAGTGAATGTACTTTCTGCAGGTTCATATGTAGTTTATTATTTTTAAGGTGATGAAGCCTGCAGGAAAGATCATCAGGTATTGAAAGTGAATGTACTTTCTGCAGGTTTCATATGTAGTTTATTGTTTTTAGGTGATGAAGCTTTTGTTACAAGCTCATATTTAATTTTAGTTAATAATTTTGAAGCTTGCAAAGCCGGCAACTGCGGTTTGTTTTTCTGAACGTGAAGCAGAAAAATTAAACAGGATGTCGTATCTGAATGCTTTTTCCGTTTGTGTTACCAGTGGTTTTTTAAGTAAATTTTTCAAACGGTAGCATTAAATGTATAAATATTTTTGCAAAATATGCAAAATGGCAGATGAAATACATTCACCATAAAATGTTGATAAATCTAATCAAACAATGTCAATTTAAGATGAAAAAAATATTAATCTACCTTTAACACGGATGTATAAGATTCATTAAAATTTCATTTCTACTAATAATTGGTATTTACTAATGAAAATATGGTAATAATTAAACTATTGAATATATATTTGAAATTTTAGGACAAGAAAACAAATAAAATGGCTCCAAAAGGTAAATTGATTATTATTGGTGGTGCAATAAATACCGGCAGTTTTACTGAGACTCAATTCGGGCTCCCTCAGAATATGAATTTTTTTGAGAGAGGCATATTAAAACGTATTACTACAGAATCTGTAAAGGATACGGCATCACGTTTCGAGATCATTACAACGGCATCTCTGGTTCCTGAAAAAGTTGGCGAAGAGTATATCAAGGCTTTTGCCCAGTTGGATGTGCACAATGTAGGTGTACTAAATATCAGCAATAGGGAACAGGCAAATGACCTGGCAAATTGTGAGCGCGTAAAAGCGGCGGAAGTGCTTGTTTTTACTGGCGGCGATCAGCTGCGCCTGTCCTCTATTTTTGGAGGCACGGCTATACACCAGATCTTGCTGGATAAATATGAAAACGAAGAGATTGTGATCGCGGGCACTTCAGCAGGAGCTGCAGCGAGCTCAAAAAATATGATCTACCAGGGTAATAGTAAAGACGCTCTTTTAAAAGGAGAAGTTAAGATTACCGCGGGCTTAGGCTTTATCGATGGTGTGATCGTAGATACACATTTTGTACAACGGGGCCGTATTGGCAGGCTTCTTTATGCTACGGCAAGCAGTCCGGGAATTCTTGGTATTGGCCTGGGTGAAGACACGGGTCTATACATTTCGAATGGAAATACGATGGAAGCCATAGGTTCTGGAATGGTGATCCTGGTAGACGGAAGACATATGAGCGATACCAACCTTACAGATGTTGAAATGGGACAGCCGGTATCGATCAAGAATATGATTGTGCATGTCATGTGTGACGGTGATGTCTATGACCTTACTGCCCACCAGCTGACAATCCATCATCCTAAAGTTGTACCTCAATTCTAAGTAAATGAAATTAATCATTCATGGTGGCTTTTTCAGTGAATCCGCTACGAACCAGGAAATGAAAAAGGCGAAGCAGGATGCTCTGGCTGAAATTGCCTCGGCCTCCAATGCATATTTGCAGTCGCATACGGCTTTGGAAACCGTTGCCTATGCAGTGGGCCTGCTGGAAGACAACCTCCTTTTTAATGCAGGACTGGGCTCACAGATCCAAAGTGACGGAAAGGTGAGGCTAAGTGCCTCCATCATGGACGGGAAGACACAAAAATTCGGTGGGGTGATCAACATTCAGGATATACAGCATCCTGTTCAGGTAGCAACATTGCTGTTAAATTATACCGATAGCGTTTTAAGCGGTGAAGGGGCAGTCGCTTTTGCAAGGGAAAACGGGTTCCCAGGCTTTAATCCAATCACACCACAACGCCAGTCGGAATATGATCTCAAGCTGAACCAGCTCAATAATAAAGGAACCGTAGGATGTGTGGCGCTGGATGCAGCGGGCAATCTGGCTGCGGCCACCTCTACCGGCGGTAAGGGCTTCGAAATCCCCTGCCGGGTGAGCGACTCTGCCACCGTGGCCGGTAATTATGCGAATGAATTTGCAGGGATCTCCTGCACAGGCGTGGGCGAGGATATTGTGAGCATTGCTTTATCTGCCAGAATAGTTACCCGTGTCACTGATGGATTTTCCCTGAAAGATGCCTGCGATAAATCCTTTACGGAACTTAAAGCAATAGATGGTTTTGCCGGAGTCATTGGCATTACGGCAGCGGGCGAAGTATACCATACGGATTCTCATCCTTATATGGTGTGGGCCTCGTTCGATGATAACTTGCAGGTATTCAACTAAAAAAGGAGATATAATTAAAAAAGATATATCTTTGTTACATGCATAAACTATGTTTCGCATTGATCGGCCTTATTTTTTCCGGCTCGGCGATGGCACAAACAAACACTTTTACTCAGCAGGATGTTAATTCTGGTGGCAGCTCAATCAGTATTGCTACATCCGGAGCGGATGAAGCGGAAGGAGATGTTTATTTTCAGGAGGCGGAAAAAAATGAAAGAAACGGCGATCTGAATGATGCACTGACCCTATTCGGAAAGGCTGCGTTTGAATACAATAATTCCGGTAATTTTTCGCGTTATGGTGCATCTCTTTTAAGATTGAGCAATGTCCATTATTTGCTTGAGCATTACACGGAAGCGGAACAGGTTGTGCTAAATGTTGCCCTCAAAACCTATTCCCGATTTGGGAACAGGAGCGGACAGATGGCTTCTTACAGTCAGCTGGGCAAAATCTACCTGGCTGCAAATAAGCTGACGCAGTCGATGTGGTTTTATACCCAGCAGGGTATCCTGGCAAGACAAGTCAACAACAATACATCCTATATAGATTCTATACTCGGTCTTGTCCAGGTGAAGATCAGGAAGAAAGAATATACACTTGCTACCAAAGATATCAACAGGGCAGAACTATTTGCCAGAACGTCCAATATTAGTCAGTTCAGGGGACAGATCAAGCAGGCAAGGACCACGATTGCCGAGAAGAAAAGGGTAATGTAAATAATTCTTTGTTTTTTCTTATATTAGAGAATCACTGTTGGTATCCTACTCAAATGCCCTATACAATGGTCAAAACCATGTATTTACAAAGTATTTATTTATATTTGGTAAAGATTACAGAAAAGAGACAGTATTATACTGTCTCTTTTCTGTTTATTTGAGAAATTGGTATCATATTGGTTCTTACTATAAAAATGGATTTTAAATTATTTAAAGAGATGTTGAAAAGAATATTACTGGTAACCTTCACTGCAGCCATATTAGCGTGTCAGGCCGCTCCAAAACCACAGAAGCTGGTTGAAGGAATCCCTAATATTAAGCCTGATGAACAGCAGAGTTTGGTATGTAAAGAGATTGTGGCGCTTATAGAGAACTACAATTATAAAAAATTAACGCTGAACGATTCTATTTCCTCTCTGATATTAGACAAATACGTTAAAGCACTCGATCCTTACAGAAGCTATTTCCTTGCTTCTGATATCAAAGATTTTGAGCAGTTCAGAACCACGCTGGATGACCAGTTCAGGGCGGGTGACCTCAGTGCACCATTTTATATTTTCAACGTTTACTCTAAAAGATATAACGAAACGCTTGACTATGCAATAACCCATATTAAAGATAAATATGATTTCAACCAGAATGATACCTATGTATTTGACCGGGAGAAAATGCCATGGGTAAGTACCACAACAGACCTGAATGATATCTGGAAAAAAAGAGTAAAGTACGAGCTGATCAATTTGAATATCGCAGGTACAACTGAAGCTAAAAATGTTGAAACATTAACAAAAAGATACCAGAATCTAAAATCACAATCATCAAAACTGAACAATCAGGATGTATTCCAGACCATAATGGATGCATTCACTGAAACGATTGACCCGCATACGAACTATTTCAACCCAACCAATGCGCAGCAATTCAATGAAGATATGGCCCGCTCATTTGAGGGCATTGGTGCGCGTCTGAAACTGGAGAATGATGTTTTAAAAATTGATGAAGTTATCCCGGGCGGACCGGCTTTTAAAAGTAAATTGCTGAATGCGGGTGACAGGATCATCGGTGTGGCACAGGCAACAGGTGAGTTTGAGGATATTATCGGGTGGAGAATTGAAAGTTCTGTGGCCAAGATAAAAGGCCCTAAAGGGACTAAAGTAAGGCTGAAGATCATCCCTGTAGGACATGAGATGTCATCTAAACCGGTGATCATTGAACTGGTGAGAGAAAAGATCGTGATGGAAGATCAGTCAGCGAAGAAAGAAGTGAAGACTATCCAGTCCAACGGAAAACCATATAAGATTGGTATCATCACCGTTCCTGGGTTTTATGCCGACTTTAAAGCTGCCAATGCAGGTGACCCTAACTATAAAAGTACAACACGTGATGTAAGGCTTTTAATTGACACACTGAAAACAAGAGATAAAGTAGATGCCATCGTAATGGACCTGCGTGCCAACGGGGGCGGATCTTTGGTGGAAGCCATTGACCTGACAGGTTTGTTCATTGACAGAGGGCCTGTGGTTCAGGTAAAAGACTTAAAGGGTAATATCGAAGTAAGTGAAGATGAACATCCGGGAGTTGCCTGGGATGGCCCGTTTGGTGTAATGGTAGACCGCTTGAGTGCTTCTGCATCTGAGATTTTCTCCGGTGCGATACAGGATTATGGCAGGGGAATAATTGTGGGTACCCAAACCTATGGTAAAGGTACAGTGCAATCTTCTATCGATTTAAATAAACTGGTTAACCCCTCTATCCTTCAGCGTTTGGCTGCCCTGGTTCAGAAAGGACCAAATTCATCTGGTCTGGCAATTAAAGGCGCTAAAGATTCAACACCTCAATTAGGTCAGATCAATTTGACAATGGCTAAATTCTATCGTGTGAACGGTAGCAGTACACAACATAAAGGTGTGATGCCTGATATTGTACTTCCTTCTTTTTATCCTATGGACAAAATTGGCGAAGATACTGAAGCTTCAGCATTACCATGGGATGAAGTTCAGCGGTCTAACTTTGTAGCGGTAGCCGATCTGACAGCCATCAAACCGGAACTGGTTAAACTTCATAACGAGAGAATGGAAAAATCTTTGGACTACAAAGGGTTGATCCAGGACATTGAAGACATGAAAAAACGTGATACAGAAACTTCTGTTACACTCAATGAAAATAAGCTGAAAGCTGAAAGAGACAGCATTGAGGTTAAAACCCTTGAGAAGATCAATAAACTCAGAGCATCAAGAGGACTGGCTGCAGTGAAAAAAGGTGACAAGATCAAGAAGGATGAAAACTTTGATTTTGTTGAGGATGAAACCATGCACGTAATGGCTGATTTCATACAGCTTAAGAAATAAAGAAGAGGAAGGGTAAAGATCTTCCCAGGTTAATAAGAGGATGTTTTATATTCCGACTGCATTATTTGCTGTGCAAAGAAGCAAGGTCGGAATATAAAACATCCTCTTATTTTTTAACAGATTTGTCCATCGGGATCATCTCCCCGCTAAAAGAATTTATGAGTCTTTCGGTTTGACTAACTGCATCGACATCATTTCCTTCATGGTTTTATTCATTCCCTCGGTAGAACCATCCAGAAAGATTACATTACCGTCGCTGTTTTCAGCGAAATGTTTGATGGATTCTGTCCACATGGTGAATAGTATGACAGAGATATCAAGGTTTGCCTCTTCCATTTCCTGTGCAGCTTTGGTCATACCATGCGCAACTTCGGCACGAAAAAGGGCAATACCCTGTCCCCTTAACTGGGCGGCTTCACGCTCTGCCGCTGCTGCAATTTTAATTGCATTACCATCAGCTTCGGCGCCCTTGGTCTTGGTGATCAGTAAAGCTTGTCCTTCGTTCTCTGCAGCGGCTTTCAGGTTGTTTGAGGCTACCACACGGCTCATGGAGCGCATGATCTCTTCATCAAAGGTAATATCGTTCAGCTGAAGGTCCTGTAAGTGATAACCCCATGATTCCAGTACTTTGTCAATCTGTTCTTTTACATGCATGACGATCTCATTGCGCTGGGCAAGCACATTGGCCTGGTTCTGTGTAGCTACGTAGGCTCTGATGGAGCCCTCTATTGTACGGATCAGTGCCTGCATCAGGTTGGTTGCGTCTACAAACTTGAAGGCTACATTTTTGATCGTCTCCTCATCGTGATTCAGGACAGAATAGAGCAACATAGCTTTAAAATATACATTTGCCTGGTCTTGCGTTACCGCCTGAAAGGACAGTTCTACCGAGCGGTTCTGGATAGAAATCCTCGAATGGATCACTTCTACCAGCGGAATTTTAAAGTTCAGGCCGGGACTCAGCTGCCGCCTGTATTTACCAAAAATTGTGACCACCGCGATGGTGCCTTGTTTTACCGTTACAAAAGAGCTGAACAGCACTACAACAACGATAAAAAGAAAAATGAACAAACCGTAACCCATAATAGATCATTTAAAATTTAAACTTCTTCAAGGTACGAAATTTTAGGGGCGAAGCTATATTACAGGTTTCAAATTAACGGGGCACAGATATTGTATGAGAGCATGAAATTAACACTAACGCTATGAATGTAAAACGTACTTTCGGAACAATTTTAACAATATTGGGTATTATCGGCCTGATCTATACCGGCTATGGATTTGTAAAACACGATGCAAATACGCGTGCGCTTCTTGTATCGGGCTTGATCGGTGTAGTCTTTTTCTTCTCCGGTATCGGCCTGGTTAAAAATACTAAAGACGAGGCCTAATCCTGTTTCAGGCGGATCCTGTGATTAGAAAAGGACAGGCGGTTACCAATAAAATCAGCGGCTGTAAGGGAAACTATCTTCTTAAATGCTGTATGCCCCGGATCGATTGTCAGGCGGCTGAGTTTGGTCTGTCTGGTGGAGACCACATCGGCATATAGAAAGTCTCCCCGGTTGTTCAGTTTGATGTTCATCAGCGGAGCAAAACCATTTGGGCCGTTTAAATTAAACTGGCCATAAGTGCAGAAATTCCCGAGGCTGTAGGCAATGAATTTATTTTTGTAGACCTCTACCGCGCGCGTAACATGAGGCCCGTGTCCCAAAACCAGGTCAGCACCGGCGTCAATTACGGCGTGTGAAAAGGCGTATACATCTCCGCGGTTCTCCTGGTAGAAAATCTCATTGGCCCTGATCACATGTTCGAATTTTGCGCCTTCCCCGCCACCATGGAATGAAACAATTACAATGTTTGCCCGGGCCTTTAAAAAGGAGACCAGTTGTTTTGCGCTGTCGATATTATTGATGGGTAGGGTATAGTCATTGGGAGAAAAGGCACAGAAAGCATATTTAACACTATCTTTTTCAAAAATGGTATAGGGATGGCTGGTCTGTCCTGCATAGTTTATTTCCAGTGAATCCAGTATTTCGGTGGTTCGCTTTCTTCCCGGCGTGCCAAAGTCACCCACGTGATTGTTGGCTACACTCAGCAGGTTAAAGCCCGCATTCCTGTAGATGGCAGCATACCGTTCAGGCATTCTGAAAGCAAAGCAGCTGTTGCCCACCGTGTCTTTACATTTCGTAGATTTTCCCTGGTTAAGGAAACATCCTTCAAGATTTCCAAAAACAATATCTCCGTTTAAAAAATGTTTTACTTTATTAAAGCTCCCTGCGGCATCGTCAGGCGGGAGATTTGATACCGAGGGATAGGCAGAACCGAGCATGATATCGCCAACAGCAACAACAGAAATCGTATCTTTTTTTGCTCTTTTTATCGTATCAGTATCTGCGGGCTGTCCTATGATGTTTGAACTCCCGGCGCAGCTCAGCAGGATGAGCACGGTGATCATCCCCAGCAGGGTAAATCCCAGGAATTTTATCCTGAAGTGCTGATGCTGTTTAGTCCCTGTCATTTTACGCTGGCGTTTCAATAAAAAAGTCCTTCTAATAACAATTAGAAGGACCATATAATTTAAGGTGTAAATATCAACTTATTCTTCGATCAGCTGTTTCTTGGCTGATTCTATGACACGGCCTCCCCTGTAGAAGTAGCGGGCATAATAAGGTTCAGTAAGATTACTGATCACCACTCCACGGGATGAAGAGGCATGTGCAAAACGGTCATCGCCTAAATAAATTCCGATATGTGTGATCCTTGAGCTCTTGATCTTGAAGAAAACCAGATCTCCTTCTTTTAGTTCTTCCTTTGATAATGGATCTACCATGCTGAAGATATCCCTTGAACTTCTTAACAATGTAGTGTTGAAAACTTTATCATAGATCGCTTTAGTGAAAGCGGAACAGTCGATTCCCTTCTTGGTGTTTCCTCCGAAACTGTAAGGAGTGCCTATCCATTCATAGATGAATTTGTAAAGCTTTATGTTTGATGTCGCATCTACCGCGACACCCATAACCTGCCCAAAATATTGTGATGCCAGGTTATCAGGATCTTCTGTTTTATTGGTTTCTTTTGCTGTTTGCGCATTTAGAGCAGTAATGCTGCACAGTGCAATAAGAGTAGAAAACAAAAACTTTTTTATCATGTTACGCTATTAAGTTTGGGTAAACAGGTACTTGCACTTAAACTTACACCACTGGGGGCTTGTTGTCAGGTTTTCAAAACTATGTAATTTAGATATGTTATCCAAATGTAATTTGTTTAAAAAACCAAGTTCCTAACATTAATGTGTAAACATCTCGTTCATTTTACAGTATTTCTTCGATTTATTGCAATAAAAAAGTAGATTTGCTCTCATAATTAAAATCAATAGCCAAAAATGAGTGCAGTAGAAATTAATAAGGATACCTATCTGAAGTGGTTCGAGTCGATGTTGCTGATGCGTAAATTCGAAGAGAAAACTGGTCAACTTTACGGACAACAAAAAATCCGTGGTTTTTGTCATCTATATATTGGTCAGGAGGCGGTAATCGCCGGAGCGATTTCTGCGCTTCAACCTGGAGATTCTATGATTACCACTTACCGCGATCACGCACACGCCCTTGCATTAGGAGTAAGTGCAGACAGCATTATGGCTGAGATGTATGGTAAAGCTACTGGCTGTTCCAAAGGTAAAGGTGGCTCGATGCACATGTTTAGCAAAGAGCATAATTTTTATGGCGGACACGCAATTGTGGGTGGACAGATACCATTGGGTGCAGGTATTGCATTTGCTGAAAAATATAAAGGAACCTCAAATCTGAATGTTTGCTATATGGGTGATGGTGCCGTTCGTCAGGGCGCACTGAATGAAACCTTCAATATGGCTATGTTATGGAAACTTCCTGTAATCTTTGTTTGTGAGAATAATGGTTACGCCATGGGAACTTCAGTTGAACGTACAACAAACATGACGGAGATCTACAAAATCGGTTTAGGCTTCGATATGCCTTGTGCCCCTGTTGACGGAATGGATCCTGTTGCTGTTCACAACGCAATGGATGAAGCTGCTCAGCGTGCACGTAATGGTGAAGGACCAACCTTCCTGGAAATGAGAACCTACCGCTACCGTGGACATTCAATGTCTGATCCCGCGAAATACCGTACTAAAGACGAGTTGGAAGAGTATAAAGCTAAAGATCCGATTGAGCAGGTAAGAGAAGTTATACTGAAAGAAAAGTATGCTGACGAAGCCTGGATTGAAGAAATTGAGGTGAAAGTAAAACAGATCGTGGATCAGTCTGTTAAATTTGCCGAAGAGTCTCCTTGGCCTGAAGCATCAGAATTGTATACTGATGTATATGTACAAAACGACTATCCATATATCATGGATTAATTTAGAACGCATTTCAATTTATTATATAGAATGGCTGAAGTAGTTAAAATGCCCAAAATGAGCGACACCATGACCGAAGGGGTAATGGCTAAGTGGCACAAGAAAGTTGGCGATAAAGTAAAAAGCGGTGACGTACTGGCTGAAGTGGAAACCGATAAGGCAACCATGGATCTGGAATCTTACTGGGATGGCACTATGCTGTTTATTGGCGTAGAAGAAGGTAAAGCCGTTCCTGTAGATGCGGTTATCGCTGTTATAGGTAAAGAAGGAGAAGATTATAAAGCTGCTCTGGATGCTGAAGGCACAGCTGCCCCTGCAAAGGAAGAAGCTGCTGCTGAAAAACCTGCTGAAGAAAAAGAAACACCTAAAGCTGAAGCTGCGGGTGCTGCGTTAACAGATGCAGACCTGGAGAAAATGGGCGTAACTGTTGTACGTATGCCGCTGTTAAGTGATACAATGACTGAAGGCGTCATTGCTGAATGGCATAAAAAAGTAGGTGATAAAGTTAAAAATGATGATATCCTGGCTGACGTGGAAACCGATAAGGCAACTATGGAAGTAATGGGTTATGCAGAAGGAACTTTACTGCACATCGGTGTAGAAAAAGGCGCTGCTGCAAAAGTAAACGGTATCATCGCGATTGTTGGTCCTGAAGGTACTGACATCAGTGGTATACTTAGCCAGGGTGATGCTCCTGCAAAACCTGTAGCTGATAAAACTTCAGATGCACCGGTTAAGGAAGCTGCTGCTCCTGCGGCTGAACCACAGGCAGAAGAAAGTGCTGAGCCGGCTGCTGCTGACGGAAGCCGCTTAAAAGCTTCGCCGCTGGCTAAAAAGATTGCAAAAGAAAAAGGTATTGATCTTTCGCAGGTATCAGGTAGTGCTGACGGCGGACGTATCATTAAAAAAGATATTGAAAACTTCAAACCTGCTCCTGCAAAAACTGCAGAAGGCAGTGCTGCTCCGGCAGAGAAAGCTGCTCCGGTTCTGGCTGCATACATAGGCGAAGAGAAATATACAGAGAAACCGGTATCGCAAATGCGTAAGGTAATCGCAAAACGTCTATCTGAAAGCTTATTCACGGCACCACATTTCTATGTTACGGTAAGTATTGATATGGATGCTGCTATTGCTGCACGTGCCAAGATGAATGACTTTTCTCCTGTGAAGCTGTCATTTAATGACATGGTTGTAAAAGCTGTTGCTGTTGCTTTAAAACAACATCCGAATGTGAACTCTTCATGGAGAGGTGATGTGATCCGTTACAATGAGCATGTGAACATTGGCGTAGCAATCGCTGTAGAAGATGGTTTGCTTGTTCCGGTAGTACGTTTTGCTGATGGTAAATCTTTATCACGCATTTCTGCAGAAGTAAAAGACTTTGCACAGCGTGCAAAAGCCAAAAAACTGCAGCCATCTGACTGGGAAGGTTCAACATTTACAATATCTAACTTAGGTATGTTCGGAGTTGATGAGTTCACTGCAATTATTAACACACCAGATTCGTGTATCCTTGCAATTGGAGGAATCTCACAGATACCGGTTGTTAAAAATGGTGCTGTAGTTCCAGGGAACGTAATGAAAGTTACTTTGAGCTGTGATCACCGTACGGTTGACGGAGCGACAGGTGCTGCATTCCTGCAAACATTCAAAGCATTGATGGAAGAACCGGTAAGATTACTGATCTAATAAATCCTCAAATATTTAAAAAGCTGCTTCGGCAGCTTTTTTTATGCCTTTTACTTTTTGTACTTTTGCAGCCATGTCGAATATTAAACCGTCCCTAGCTAAAGGAACCCGTGATTTTTCACCCCAGGAAATGGTGAAACGTAATTATATTTTTGATACCATCAAAAAGGTGTTTAAGAAATACGGTTACGCAGAGATACAAACCCCTGCAATGGAAAATCTGTCTACTCTGACAGGCAAGTATGGTGATGAAGGAGACAAACTGATCTTTAAAATCCTGAATTCGGGAGACTACCTTTCCAAGGCCAATGCGGCACATCTGTCTGACATGAACTCTAATGCACTGATCTCGTCAATCAGTGAAAAAGCATTGCGTTATGACCTGACTGTGCCTTTTGCGCGTTACGTAGTCATGCACCAGAATGACATCGCCCTGCCTTTCAAGCGCTTTCAGGTTCAGCCGGTATGGCGTGCCGACCGTCCTCAGAAAGGCAGGTACCGCGAATTTTACCAGTGTGATGTAGATGTGGTAGGCTCCGAAAGCCTGCTGAATGAAGCCGAATTTGTGCTGATCTACCAGGAGGCACTGAGCAACCTGGGCATGACAGATTTTACCATTAAGATCAATAACCGTAAGATTCTTTCAGGCATTGCCGAAATCATTGGTAAGCCGGAGCTGATTGTGGATATGACTGTGGCTATTGACAAACTGGATAAGATTGGTTTTGAAGGAGTAACTAAAGAATTGATAGAAAGAGGTTTTACCGCAGAAGACATTGATCAGCTAAAGCCGGTGATCTTACTCGAAGGAACTAATGAAGAGAAACTAGGCAGTCTGAAGACAGTACTGTCTGGTTCTTCAGTCGGACTAAAGGGGATTGAAGAAATTGAGACCGTATTTTCTTATGTGAACGGATTACTGTCTGGCAGTGACCTTAAAAGACCTGATCTTGAACTTGACATTACCCTTGCGCGTGGGTTGAACTATTATACAGGCTGTATCTTCGAAGTGAAAACCAATGAGGTAAGCATGGGAAGTATATGCGGCGGAGGGCGTTACGATGACCTGACGGGAATGTTTGGCCTGAAGGGGCTGACAGGCGTAGGGATCTCTTTCGGTGCAGACCGCATCTATGACGTTTTGCAGGAACTCAACTTATTTCCGGAATCGGCAGCGGCAGGAACAAGGGTGCTGATCAGTAATTTTGACAGGGAAGCCGAATTATACGCGCTGCCCCTCTTACAGCAGTTAAGGGAGGCAAATGTTGCTGCTGAACTTTATCCTTCCTCAGCGAAGCTTAAAAAGCAAATGAGTTATGCTGATGACAAATCAATCCCATATGTGGTGCTGATTGGAAGCGACGAAATGCAGAGCGGGATACTTACCTTAAAGAATATGCATTCAGGCGAGCAGCAAAAATTGTCACCGGAAGCTATTATTGCCTTACTGAAACCGCAGCAGTAGTATATAATGGAAATACCGGCCTAATTGGCCAGTATTTCATTCAGAAACAGCATCATGTGTTTCCAGGATCTTTTGTCTGCAAGTTCATTGTAGGCAGCACCTTTAGAATTATCGTTGCCGGCTTCAGGCTCTGTAAATGCGTGTACGGCATTTGCATAATAGATCATTTGCCAGTCGGCCTTTGAAGTTCTCATCTCTTTCTGGAATGCCAGTATCTGTGGGATTGGCGCATACGGATCATCTGCTCCGTGTAGAACCAGCACCTTGGTACTGATCGGCTTTATGGTGCGTGTGCTATCTCTGTCCAGTCCACCGTGGAATGAAACGATGCCTTTAACGGGAAAGTTCTCCCTTGCTGCTTCCAGCGCGCCTGTACCGCCAAAGCAATAACCAATCACAATTATCCGTGAAGCATCCGCTCCTGATTTGATCAGTTCCTGCATGGCCAGTTTGATGCGCTGGTGGTAAGCTGTGATATTCTTCTTGTAATAGCCCGCCTTTGCACCTGCACTCTTTATGTCAGTAGGATAATTGCCTTCACCGTAAATATCCGCAACGAAAGCATAATAACCTGCTTTTGAAAGTTCTGCAGCAACTTTTTTTGAATGGTTGTCAATACCCATCCATGCGGGAAGGATCAGTATACCGGCCTTTTTCATTGTTCCACCGGTGGGAGCAATAGAAAACCCATTCAGTTTCTGGTCGCCGTCACGGTAAGGGACAGGTTTGAGCTGGGCATAAGTAAAGGAAACAATTAGCGTAAGAGCGAGGGTAAGGAGTGGTTTCATTATTTTTTTTATACCTATAACAACCTGAAATTTACAATGTTTGATTAAAGAGCTGCCGCGTTAAGATTATTCTATGCCTTTATAAGCACAATGAGTAGGGCTCCGTCAAAACCTGCAAAACAAAAGATAATCAGTGTTGTTAAAAACAGATAAAATCAATTGGTTATGAGAACACTCTGGAGAGGATCTATAGGATTCGGACTGGTAAATATTCCGGTAAAGTTATACTCGGCTGTTCAAAGCAGCCATCTGGACCTGGATATGCTGGACAGTAAAGACCATTCCAGGATTAAGTTTAAAAGGGTAAATGAAAATACGAATAAAGAAGTTCCCTATGATAAAATTGTAAAGGGGTACCTTGTTGGCGGCCAGTATGTAATACTGGATGAGCATGATTTTGAAGATGCCAGTCCTGAAAAAACAAAGATGATTGAACTGGAGAACTTTGTGGATCTCGATGCGATCAATCCAATCTATTATGAGATCTCCTATTATGCAGAGCCTGAAAAACAGGGCAAGAAAGCTTATGCGTTGTTATTAAAGGCATTGATTAAATCCGGTAAGGCCGGAGTAGCGAGGTTCGTATTCAGAAATACAGAAAATTTGTGTGTGATCCATCCCCTGGGGGAGGTGTTGGTGGTAACTAAAATACGCTTTCAGGAAGAAGTGCGGGGATATGAAGAACTTGAAGTGCCTGATATCAGCGCGGTGAGTAAAAAGGAGCTGGATATGGGCCTGGCACTGATCAAACAATTTACAGCTGAATTTGATATTGAAAGCTTTAAAGACGAATACAGTAAAGACCTGTTAAAGATCATCAAGGCCAAGGCCAAAGGCAAAAGGGCTACCGTTAAAAAACTTAAACCCAGAGAAGATACCAGCGATGATCTGTATACACAGCTCATGCAAAGCCTGGACAAAAGAAAAGAGGCCTAATAGGTTTTTCCGGCAAGGATACCTTCAATTCTGTCCAAAAGATCATCGATGTCAAACGGTTTTGCCAGGAAGCCATTTGGCTTGAACTCGCCATGTTGCACATTGTCTGCTGTATATCTTGCAGAGATCATCAGGACGGGAATATGCGCCGTACTGGCATCAGATCTCAATGCTTTTAAAAGGTCCCTTCCGTCACCATCTGGCAACATAATATCTAAAATAATCAGATCTGGCTTGAATTGTTCGATATGGTTCATCATATCGGCACTTTTATTCAGGCCTGTCACCTTATAGGACTCACTTTGAAGGATCAGGGTAATCACATCCAGAATGGCGTGATTATCTTCTATTACAAGTACATTTTTACAGGATGGTGGAAGTATGTCCAAAACATTAATAATTTGTGTACAAATATATTTATCTATATGGATTATGTTTAGTCATTTTAAAAATATTATAAACAAAAGACTTTCACAGGACATAAGAAAGGACGTTGTATGCTGAATTACATCAATATATAGAAATTAATGGTTCCGCTTTCAAACCTTTTGCATTATTGAATGTCTTATAAATAAGTTTTTAGGTTAGAAGGGGGTATAGTTGTGGCGACTATACCCTTTTATTTTGGCTGGTAAGTTATGATCTCCCTGGCCATCCCTTTAAACAGCACCAGGTGGAAGGGATACATAGCATACCAGTACATTCTTCCCCACAAACCGGATGGCCTGAAAGTGGCTACCTGTGACAGGTATGATTTTCCATGGAAACTGATGATCTTAAATTCGAGCCAGGCTTCTCCCGGAACTTTCATTTCTGCATACAACAGGAGCCTCGTGTTTTTCCTGTCAACGAGAAGTACCCGCCAGAAGTCAAGTACATCGCCTGCGCGCAGGGAAGTATTGCTGGTGCGGCCTCTCCTTGTTCCTACTCCACCAAAGAGCTTGTCAAGAAATCCCCTTAAGCTCCAGAGCCAGTCAAGATAATACCATCCCCTGGTACCACCAATCCCCCATACGTTTTCAAATACCTCTTCCGCTTTTCGCTCAAAAGGCATTTTCACTTTATATTCCAGCGTTCCCTTTTGCGGCACCTTTACCTGGTCCATAAATGAAGTGTCCAGGTAACCCCTGTTCAGTGCATCTTTCCAGCTGGAAACAATGGAGTGTTGTTCAATTTTTTCAAATGCCAGTTTAAGTGTTTTCTTATAGCTGAAACATGTTCTTGGTACAACATCCCTGATCCGGTCATCTTTACAAACTACCTCATTTTTCATGCTGTCTACCAGGCTGCGGGCCAGTTGGTAGGGCACTGTTGTCACGAGGTTCAACCAGAGGGACGATAGTCTTGGCGTAAGGACAGGTACAGTAAAGATCCATCGTTTTAGTCCCCGTGAGGCCGCATACTGCAGCATCATTTCCTTGTAGGTAAGAATGTCAGGCCCACCTATGTCAAATGTCTCGTTGAAGGCCTTTTCATTCATCAATATTCCACTAAGATAGCCCAGTACATCACGTATCCCGATAGGCTGGCATCTGGTGTTCACCCATTTGGGGGCAACCATCACAGGCAGTTTTTCTGTAAGGTCCCGGATAATTTCAAAGGATGCGCTTCCTGATCCGATGATGATCGCTGCGCGCA
>Ga0247730_1000571_pt1 | contig 25559 bp, 24 predicted proteins | sample UWRJL073202C2_FD_180959 | JGI IMG/M metagenome (GOLD analysis project Ga0247730, IMG submission 180959) | Plant litter microbial communities from Arlington Agricultural Research Station in Wisconsin, United States - UWRJ-L073-202C-2 | ecosystem: Environmental > Terrestrial > Plant litter >... | reverse complement strand
TCGCGGCGATGGTCGACAACGACCTCGCCCTGCTCGACGCCGCACTGACCCAGTGACCTCCCGGGCCCGCACAGTCCTCATCGACGCCACTTCGGTTCCGCCCGACCGCGGCGGCGTCGGCAGGTATCTCGATGGAATCATCCCCGCACTCGCCGCAAGCGGGGCGGCAGTGTCGGTCGTCTGCAAGCCCGACGACGCCGCGCACTTCCGGGCGAGCGGTCTCACCGTGCTCACCGCTCCCGCGAGCACCACGTCGACGGCCCGTCGATTTCTCTGGGAGCAGATGTCCTTGCCGCGCCTCGCAAAACGTGCGGCCGTCGACACCATCCACTCTCCCCATTACACGTTCCCGCTCTTCACTCGGCGGTCGCGCGTAGTCACGGTGCACGATCTCACCTTCTTCAGCCATCCCGAGCTGCACACTCCCATCAAGCGCTTCTTCTTCCGCACCTGGATCCGGCTCAGCCGGGCGTTCGGCACCGTCGTGGTCGCTCCGAGTTCGGCGACGGCTGCTGAATACTCGCGCATCACCGGCGCCGATCCCGAGCGGGTCGTCGTCGCCCTGCACGGCTACGACCACGATCATTTCCACCTGCCCTCCGACGCGGAGGCCGCGACGCTCGCGGCGTCTCTCGACCCGCCCGTCGGGCGATGGGTCGCCTTCCTCGGCACGCTCGAACCGCGAAAGAACGTCGTCGCCCTCATCGAGGGTTTCGAGAAGGCCGTTGCCGCAGCCCCCGCTGACGACCGCCCGAGCCTGCTGCTCGCCGGCGGACCCGGCTGGGATGCAGGCATCGAGCCCGCCATCGCGGCGGCCGTCGCTCGTGGGTTCGACGTGCGCAAGCTGGGATACCTGCCCCTCGACACGCTCTCGGCTTTCCTCGGCGGCGCGGAGATCGTCGCCTACCCGAGTCTCGGAGAGGGTTTCGGCCTTCCGGTGCTCGAGGCGATGGCGACCGGGGCGTGCGTCGTCACCACGCGTCGCTTAGCCCTGCCGGAGGTCGGGGGTGACGCCGTCGCGTACACCGACACCGACGCGACATCCATCGCGAGCTCGCTCGCCGATCTCATGCAGAACCCAGCGGAACGTGTCAGGCTCGGAGCAGCGGCCGTTGTGCGTGCCCACGAATTCACCTGGGCGCGATGCGCCGCTTCCCACACCGACGCCTACGAACGAGCGGGGGCCCGATGATGAAAAACGACTACGGCACCGACGTGGCGTGCATCACTGTGAGCTATTACTCGACCGACGCTCTACTCGACCTGTTCCGGTCGGTCGACGCGAGCGAGTCGCCGATCAACACCATCCGGGTCGTCAACAACGCCGTCGACGACAACCTCGCCGACGTGCGCGCGAGCGGCAACGTGACGGTCGTCGAACCGGGCACGAACCTCGGCTACGGGGGCGCCGTCAACTTCGCCGTCTCGCAGCTCGACGATTCGTTCGGTTGGGTTCTGGTCGCGAATCCCGATGTCGTGCTTCAGCCCGACACACTCACCAATCTCCTGGCCGTCGCCGCCGATTCGCCGCGGGTCGGCGCGCTCGGTCCGAAAATCACCAACGCGGCAGGGGCTGTGTATCCGTCTGCCCGTGAGCTTCCGGCGCTGCGCACCGGCATCGGCCACGCACTGCTCGCCAACCGATGGCCCACCAACCCGTGGTCTCGTCGCTACCGGGGCGAAGGCAGGGCCATGACCGAGTCTTCGCGCGAGACGGGATGGCTGTCGGGCGCGCTCCTACTGCTGCGGCGCGAAGCGTTCGAGCAGATCGGCGGCTTCGACGACGCCTTCTTTATGTACTTCGAAGATGTCGACCTTGGCCGACGCCTCGCCGACTCGGGCTGGTCGAGCCTCTACGTCACGGCCGCGACCGCTGTCCATACCGGCGCGCACTCCACGCGGCGCGCGGCGGCCGCTATGAACAAGGCGCACCACCAGAGCGCGTACACGTATCTCGCCCGCAAGTATTCGGCGTGGTGGCTGTGGCCACTCCGCTTCACCCTGCGGGTGGGGTTGGGCTTGCGGCAACGCTTCACCAAGAACCGCCCGCTCTAAGGCGATCTCGCGCGTGCCGCGGGGGCATCGGGGATCGACTCCGTGCCCTCATATAGGCTTCATGAGGCATCTCATCGGGAGTGCCGCAAATACAGGTAGGTAAGAGTGACAGTTTCGATCGTTGTGCCCGCGTATAACAACGCGAGCTTCATCGAATCGACGATGCACTCGATCCTCGCCCAGACCCATCGTGACCTCGAGATCATCGTGGCCGACCATGGCTCGACCGACGACACTCTCGACCGTCTGCAGCAGTTCACCAGCGACCCCCGGGTGAGTGTTCTCACCACCGAGGCGGGCGGCGGTGCCGTGCGCAACTGGAACCGTGTGAGCGAGGCCGCCACCGGCGAGTACATCAAGCTGGTCTGCGGCGACGACATCATCGCGCCGACCATGGTCGAGCGCCAGCTGGCCCTCTTCGACACGGGCGTCGCGCTCGTCGCCTCCTCGCGCACGATCATCGACGCCAACGAGAGCGTCATCATCCGCAATCGCGGGCTGCGCGGGCTCGAAGGCCGGCACAGCGGCGAAGAGGCCACGCGGGCCACGGTACGCAGCGGAACCAACCTCTTCGGCGAACCGGCCTGTGTGATGATGCGACGCGACGCCCTCGTGGCCGCCGAGTTCTGGTCGCCCACCGAGCACTATCTCATCGACGAGGCGACCTACGTCGCCGTTCTCGAGCACGGCGACTTCGTCGGCCTCCGCGAGCCGCTGGCCAGCTTCCGGGTCAACGGCGGACAGTGGAGCGTGAGGCTGGCGAAGCACCAGTCCAGCCAGGCCATACGCTTCCACAACCTGCTCAGGGCCGACCGTCCCGGTCTGCTCTCCGGCACCGACGTGGCGCTCGGCAACGTGCGGGCTCACTTGAACTCGCTGGCACGCCGCGCCCTCTACGTCGTCCTCGGCCGACGTCTGAACCGTGGGAGGGACGAATGATGTCGAGGGTGATCGGCTGGTTCCGCACCGCGGAGATCGCCGTCTACCTCTCCGCCGCACTCGTCACCGCGGCGCTCACCACGATCGCGTTGCAGCTCTGGCGCGCCGACCTGAGCGTGCCCTTCAACTACAGCGGCGACGCGCTCGCCACCGCGGCGCATTTCAAGACCGTGATCGAGACGGGCTGGTACGAGAGCCAGTCGTTGCTCGGGGCGCCCAACGGGCAGGTCTACCACGACTTCCCGACGGCCGACAATCTGCACATGCTGGCGCCCGACCTGTTCCGCTGGTTCACCTCCGACTGGGCCGTCGCGCTCAACGTGTACTTCCTCCTCGGCTTTCTGCTGATCTCGCTCGCCGCCGTCTGGTTCTTGCGCAAGGTCGGTGTCTCGCGCATCCTGAGCGTCGTCTTGGCGACGGCGTTCGCCCTAGCGCCGTATCACTTCCTGCGTGGCGAGAGCCACCTGTTTCTCGCGTCGTACTACGCGGTGCCGCTCGCCATGGGTCTGCTGGTGATGATCCTCCGCGGCGAAGCGGTCTGGGGCCTGGGACGGTCGCGAAACCGGCTGCTCGCGCTGTTCACCGGCCAGGGCGTGCGCACTGTGCTCATCCTCGTCGTGCTCGGTTCGTCGTCGTCGTACTACTCGGTGTTCTTCATCGCCCTGCTTTCTTTCACGGGGCTGCTCGTGCTGTTCCGTGACGGCAACTGGCGCCGGTTCATCGGTGCGATCGCGCTCGGCGCGGGCACCGTCGTCGTCATGCTCGCGAACATGTTCCCCGACATGCTCTACAGCTGGCTGAACGGAGCGAACCCCGCCGGCCTCGAACGCTCCCGCGGCGAGACCGAGTTTCTCGCGCTGAAGTTCGTGCAGCTGATCCTGCCGTGGCCCGGGCACCGCATCGACGCGCTCGCGACACTGCGCCACCAGTACGACACCGCCTACCTGTCCCTCGGCGAACAGCCCGCCCTCGGAGTCATCGCCGCCGCCGGATTCCTCGCGTCGTTCGTCGTGATCGCGTTGATGTTGGTCGGCCGGCGCCGTTTCACCAAGAACGCCGCGACCTGGCAGCTCATCTCCGGGCTGTCCGCCATCATCCTGTTCGCGTTTATGTGCGCCACCATCGGCGGCATCTCGACGCTCGTTTCCTTCCTCACGTCGAGCCTGCGGGGCTGGAACCGCATGTCGATCGTTATTGCGATCCTCAGCCTCGGCGTGATCGGCCTCCTGCTCGATCTCGGCGTGCGGCGTCTCCTCGCCAGTTCTCGGCGCACACGCTCGGCAATCGTCACCCTCCCGCTTGCGGCAGTACTTCTCTTCGTCATCGTCGTCGACCAGACACCCGGCAACATGGGCGACAGCTATGCGGGCACAAAGGCGGCATTCGAAGCGGATGACGCGTGGGTGCAGTCGCTCGAAGACACCCTGGCGCCGGGCTCCGACGTGCTCCTGCTCCCCTACATCCCCTACCCCGAGAGCTCTGCGTCCAACGGCGCTCTCGCCTCCGACCAGATGGTCCCCTATCTGCACTCGACGACACTGCACTGGTCGAATGGCGGCATCAAGGGTCGGCCCGAGGCCGACTGGCCGGGCACTCTGGAGAACTACCCCACCGCCGACCTCGTCACCTTGGCCGCGACCGCCGGGTTCGCCGGCATCGTGGTCGACCGCGGGTCGAGCGAAGACCGCGGGGTCGCCCTCGAATCTGCGCTGTCGACCGCTCTCGGGACAGGGCCGCGGGTGAGCCCCAACGGCCGCTTCGGTTTCTTCGACATCAGCGCCGAACTCGCCGCGATCGACGCCGCGACTCCCGCCGCGCAGCTGGCCACCGCCGGCGCACTCGTGACCGACCCGGTCATGCCGTATCCGACGCCCGACTTCGCCTCTGTATTCGGAGAAGACGGCGACCTCCAGATCAGCTCGCCCAAGCCGCTGCCGCATTTCACGCTCACCAACTCGCGCGACGAAACGCGCACGGTCACGCTGCGCTTCACCGTCACGAGCTCGGTGAGCGACGGCTCGGTCAGCATCGCCTGGCCCGACGGGTCGACGTCGACCGAGCCGAGCACCGACTTCGTCGCCCACTTCGAGAAGACTGTCGACGTGGCATCCGGATCGCATCTCGTCGCGGTCGACTCGACCGACCTCGACGGCCGCCCGGTCGTCTCGGTGACCATCAAGTCGCTCGTGGTCACGCAGAACGCGGTCGTCGACTACCTGCAGGACCGCGGATGAGCCGCATCCGATTCGTGAGAGAAAGCCAGCGCCCCGCCCTATGGTAAATTCGACCCCCGTGGACAGTGTGCAGCCGACGACGGACTATAAGCCGCACGAGATCTCCGTCGTGATCCCGGTTTACCAGGCCGAGAAGACCCTGCCCGGTCTGATCAACGAACTGCTGCCGTTCACCGTAGTGAACACGTCGCCCGACGGCTACCCGTTCGTGGTGCGCGAAGTGCTGCTGGTGCACGACAACGGCCCCGACCTCTCCGCCCCCGTGATGCGTGAGCTCGCCGAGGAATACGCGTTCATCCGCCCGGTCTGGCTGAGCAAGAACTACGGGCAGCACGCCGCGACGCTGGCCGGAATGGCGTCGTCGGGGTTCGAGTGGATCGTGACGCTCGACGAAGACGGCCAGCACAATCCCGCCGAGATCGGCGGTCTGCTCGACACGGCGATGCGCGAGCAGGCCTCGGTCGTCTACGCGAAGCCCACCAACCCCGCGCCTCACGGGTGGGCGCGCAACACGGCGTCCAAGACCGCCAAGTGGCTGCTCACCAAGCTCTTCGTCGGCTCGAACGCACCCGACTACCAGAGCTATCGCCTGATTGCCGGCAACATCGGACGCAGCGTCGCCGCGTACTCCGGCTCCGGCGTCTACCTCGACGTAGCGATGGGCTGGGTGGCGCACAACGTCGTCACCTCCCCCGTCGCGCTTCGCGATGAGGGCGAACGCTCGTCGGGCTACTCGACTCGTCGTCTGTTCTCGCACTTCTGGCGCATGGTTCTCTCTAGCGGCACGCGGGGCCTGCGCATGGTCAGCATCCTCGGCCTCGTCTTCGCGGCGTTCGGCGCGCTGCTGACCCTCTACATCATCATTTCGAGGATCACCGGCAACGTCGGCGCGGAGGGCTGGGCGTCGACGCTCGTCGTCATCCTGCTCTCCAGCGGAGCCATCCTGTTCTCGCTCGGCATCATCGCCGAGTACATCGGGGTCAACGTGAACATGGCGATGGGCAAACCGCCGTACCTGATCACCTCGGACCCGCAGAACGGGCCCCTCGGTCGCCGGCTCCCGCTGCAGCGATGACGACTCACGCCTGGGTGGTCGGAGCACGCGGCCTCCTGGGTAGCGCCGTCGTCCGCCGCATCGACGCGCGCGACGGCTGGAAGCGTTTCGTCGCCGACCCGATGCCGTGGAGCGAGCCGGACCGCGTCGCCGACACCGCGCAGGCGATCGTCTCCGACCTGATCGCGCAGCTCCCCGATGGCGACGACTGGTGCGTCATCTGGTCGGCCGGCCGCGTCATCACCTCGAGCTCGGCCGCCGAGTTCGACGCGGAGCTCGCCCAGTTTCAGTCCATCCTCGACGGCGTCGGCCGCGCGATGGACGCGGCACCGGACGCACGGGATGCAGCCGTCTTCTACGCGTCGTCGGCCGGCGGCGTCTACGCGGGTTCCGCCAATCCCCCGTTCACCGAGGATTCGCCGCCGCTCCCTATTTCGGGCTACGGCCACTTCAAACTGGCCGCAGAAGAGGCTCTGGCGGCGTTCGCGACGCGCACGGCCGTAGGTTCTGTGGCCGGCCGCATCGCGAACCTCTACGGTCCGGGACAGAGCCTCGACAAAATGCAGGGTCTCATTTCGCATCTGGCGCGCGCCCAGCTCTCGCCCGCTCCCGCCTCGGTCTATGTGTCGCTCGATACCCTGCGCGACTACATCTACGTCGACGACTGCGCCGACCTGATTCTCGACTGCGTCGAACGCGCGATCCAACTGACGAGTACGGGGACCCCGACGAACGTGGTGAAGAATCTCGCGACGGGCCAGGGGGTGACCATCGCCTCGCTCATCGCGCAGCTGCGTTCGATCAGCAAGCGCAACGCCAATGTGATGCTCGGCACCTCGGCTGCTGCGGCCCTGCAGGCACACGACCTGCGGCTCGCGTCGGTGGTCTGGCCGGATCTCGATCAACGCGACCTGACCCCGCTCGCGGTCGGCATGCACAACACTCTCGACGAGATGCGCACGCTGATGCAGCGGGGCCGCTGACGGGCCGTCGGCGCGTTACTCCGCGGCCGAGGGAGCCGCGATCGGCGGCAGCACGCTCAGACCGCTGATCGCCCCGAGGTGCCTGACCAGGTCGGTGTCGCGCACAACGAGGTCTGCGAAGCCGACGGGCCCTGCATCGCCGATCGCGTCGATCACCGGTGCGCTGCCGTCTGTGATGACCACCGGCAGGTCCGTCGTGCCGGCCGGAACGGAGACGGTGAAGCTGACCGGCCGCGGGTCGGGACCGACGTCATAGGTCTTGACCGTTCCGTCGGGCAGCGTGATGTTCGCTTTGGCTTCGCCCTGGCGGTACGAGAGGGTGAGCGACACGCGCACATCGACGGCGGAGTCGCGCGGGTTCGTCAGCACGATCTTCGGTCGATAGGGCTTCAAACTGTCGATCACGGAGTAGCCCGACGAGTAGTTGCGCTCGTAGGTCGGCAGTACGGGGTTGACGACCTCGTCGCCGATGGCGGTGATCTGGTCGTCGGTGAGCTCGGAGGTCAACACGTCGTCCGCGGCGTCGGTCGTGAAAAACGCGTAGCGGTTGTCGGGCGAGCGGTAGACCGGCTCCCCCAGCGTCTCGACGAGGCTTTGCTCGACGGGGGTCGCGGTGTCGTCCGCGTACGATTTGCGGTCGAAGAGCACACCGGCGAAGCCCGCGGCCGTGGCGGAATAGACCAGGGCGGGGTTCGTGAGCTCCGTTGCCCCGAGGCCGCTCCACATCGACGCGGGGCGGCCCTTGATACCGCCACCGGACCACCGCAGGGTGTCGGAGTGCAAGTACGGAAGAAGCTGGTCGGTATCGGGCACCCCGTTGGCTCCCGTCGATTCGGGGAACAGCCGGAACGGCAGCTGCAGGATCATCGAGTCGGCCGGAACGGCGTTCTCGATCGCCGTGACCATGGCTTCGTCCTGATCGAACGCGGCCTGGTTCGCGGCATAGTCGGGCACACGCACCGGCGAGACCTGGTCGGCGTAGGCGACGAGCAGAAGAACTGCTGCTACGGCCGCGGCGACGAGCCGGGTGACGTGCTCGGACCGCAGCCTCGCGGTGACCCGGCGCACCACCGCGTCCACGATGAGTCCCGTTACGGCAAGGGACAGGATCGCGATGATGATCGACATCCGGTTCCAGCCGCGCAAGTCGCTTGTGAAGAAGGCGATGAGGCTGGAGAAGCCGCCGAGTGTGGAGAGCAGGAAGGCGAACAGCACCAGGCTGCTGAGCACGCCGAGGCTGCGCAACAGCGGCGACGCCTGCTGCCGCCGCACGCCGAAGACGAGCACGGCGTACGCCACGATCGCCAGCGCGGCGAGGAAGCCGAGCGCGGCGACGATGCCGAGTGCCGGTGCCTCGGAGGTGAAGGGGAAGGTGTTGTCGTAGAAGCTGCGGATCATGCTGAGGAAGTGAACCCGGTGCCCGGATTGCGGAAGGATCAGCTGCATGAGCTTGAGCGAGTAGATTTCGGATTCGACGGGGAAGCGGCCGACGGCAGCGTTGTTGGCTCCGTGGACGGCGCTGTAGAGGAGGTCGGGCGCCATGTTGACCACCATCACGATGACGGTCCAGACGCCGGCCGCGACCGCACCGAAGAAGCTGCGCCACGAGTGGTCGTAGATCAGGCGACCGAGGCCGACGAAGGCGATGAACAGCACGGTCCAGAAGCCGTAGTACGAGTTGGCGGTGCCGACCAGCGCGAGGGCGACGATCGTGAAGGCGGCACGGCCGGTGGTCCACGCCAAGAAGCGGTTGTCGAAGCGTGCGCTCTTCGTCCAGATCGGCAGGCCGCGGGCGAGCAGGTACACGACGCCCAGGGCGAGCGGGATCGGGTAGTACGCCGAGAGCCACATGTGCGACTCGGAACGGATGAAGTGGTACGGGGCGATCGCGAAGGCGACGCCGAGCACGATGGAGAGAAGTCGCGACACTCCCACGAGACGCAGGAACCACGCGCCGGTCAGACCGGCGAAGAGGTAGCCGAGCAGGTAGTACAGGTTCATCACGACGCCGTAGTCCTTGATGACCCAGCCGATTACGGCCGCGAAGATGTGGTGCAGATTGTCCGCGGATTTCCAGTCGTGGTAGACCTGCCCGAACGGCGCCCCTAGGAGCGACTGGCTCTCGTACCACCCGGTCTCGATGTCCGTCTTGATGTGCGCCGCGATGAGCACACCGTCGCCGCTGTACACGAGTGGCACGTGCCAGTTCATCTTCCACAGGTCGAGGGCGAGCGTCGTGGCGACGACGGTCAACACCGCGACGGCGACGTAGACGAGCCATTCCCTCCTGGCCAAGGAATCGGATACCCGGTAGACCCAGGCGAGCCCAGCGTTAGAAGTGGCGGACTTACTCTGGGCCACTGACTGGCTCCTCGTCATTCTCGAAGGGAAGTTTCTTGCGTCGGAAAGAGAAGAACTTGTGACCGACGTAGCTGACCATGGTGGTCACGAAGGTGATCGCGAATTGCGCGACGAGGGGGTTCCAGTGCAGCACTTCGATGAGCAACGGCAGGGCCAGCGTGTTGATGACGAGCGAGACGATGTAGACGCTCTGGAAGCGCACGAACATAGCCCACGCGTTGCCCGTGACGTGGAACACGAAGCGGCGGTAGAGGAAGAACGCGAGGATGCTCGCGAGCGCATACGAACCGTACAGAGCGCCGAAGTAGGTGATGACGTGCCCGAGCGTGAGCCAGAGAACGCTGTAGAGCACAAAGCCGACGACGGTGTTGGTGCCGCCCACCATAAGAAAGCGAACGCGCTGGTCGGCGAGGAGGGCTGCGATGAGACCGCGTAAACCCTTGCGCGGTCGCCCGAGGTCGCCCTCGAGCTCAGCCGGAGTCTCCACTCAACTTCCCTTCATCGGCCCGTGACGCTAAACATCAATTAGATCTGATCAGCTCAGCCCGCCGGAGGCCAAGCCTACAACGCGTCAGATGGGGGCCCGCACCGGCTTTCGGCTGCTGGAGAGCTAGTCGCCCGCGAGCTTGACGAGGTACGCGCCGTACCCGCTCTTCACGAGCGGCTTGGCGATCTCGCGCAGCTGGTCGGTGCTGATCCATCCGGCGCGCCAGGCGATCTCCTCGATGCATCCGACCTTGAATCCTTGGCGGTGCTCGATGACGCGCACGTACTCGGACGCCTGCATCATCGATTCGAACGTGCCCGTGTCGAGCCAGGTGGTTCCGCGTTCGAGAACCTGCACCTGCAGCGCACCCCGCTCGAGGTAACGCTCGTTGACGGTGCTGATCTCCAGCTCGCCGCGGGCGCTCGGCTCGATCGACTTGGCGATCTCGATCACCGAGTTGTCGTAGAAGTACAGGCCGGGCACCGCGTAGTTGCTCTTCGGCGCGGTCGGCTTCTCTTCGATCGAGACGGCGGTGAAGTCGTCGTCGAACTCAACGACGCCGTAAGCCGTCGGGTCGCCCACCTGGTACGCGAAAATGAGGGCGCCCTCGATCGAGTTGTGCGCCCGCAGGGCCGAACCGAGGCCGGTGCCGTGGAATATGTTGTCGCCGAGCACGAGCGCGACGCTCTCGTCGCCGATGAACTCTTCACCGATGATGAAGGCCTGGGCGAGTCCGTCCGGAGTCGGCTGCACCGCGTATTCGAGCCGGATGCCGAGCGCGCTGCCGTCGCCGAGCAGCGAATAGAAAGAGTCCTTGTACTCGGGCGTCGTGATGATCAGGATCTCGTTGATCCCCGCCATCATAAGAGTCGACAAGGGGTAGTAGATCATCGGCTTGTCGTAGATCGGCATCAGCTGCTTGGAGATGCCCTTGGTGATCGGCCACAGGCGCGTGCCTGATCCGCCCGCGAGAATGATGCCGCGCATAGCTGCCTAACGTCGGTTGTCAGTGAGTGAAGCGTACTGGTCGCGGCTCTCCTGCCAGGTGGGCAGGAGACCGGACGCCAGCGCCTCGGCGAGGCTCGGAGCCTCGAGGTCTTTGGGGGAAAGCAGTGGTTCACCGATCTCGGGCGGGAAGACCAGCCCGATCTCGGGGTCGAGCACGTTGATGCCGAGCTCGCGCGTCGGGTTGAACACCTCGGAGACGAGGTAGCTCACGGTGGCGCGGTCGGTAAGCGAGACGATCGCGTGGCCGAGGCCCTCGGAGAGGTAGACAGCCTTGCGGTCGACGTCGTCGATGATGACAGAGTCCCAGGTGCCGAAGGTCGGCGATCCGACACGCAGGTCGATGATGTAGTCGACGAATGCGCCGCGCGGCGCGGTCACGTACTTTGCCTGGCCTGGCGGCACGAGGGCATAGTGGATGCCGCGGACGACACCCTTAGCCGAGACCGACATGTTGCCCTGACGCAGGTCGATGGGGTGCCCCACCGCCTCTTCCAGCCGCTCGAATCGGTAGAACTCGAAGAAGACGCCGCGAGCGTCTTCGTGTTGCTTGGGGGTGAATTCCCACGCGTCGGGGATGGCTAGCTCGCGGATTTGCACGTGCCGAAGTCTAGCAAGTCGCCGTCAGGATAGAATTTGCAACGGACTTTCCTTGATTTAGAGAGCGTGCACCCACCGAAATGAAAATTCTCGTCACCGGCGGCGCCGGCTTCATCGGCTCGAACTTCGTGCGTCGCACGATCGAAGACGCCTACCCCGGTCTCGAAGGCGCTGAAGTCGTCGTTCTCGACGCGCTGACCTACTCGGGCAACCTCGAGAACCTGGCGCCCGTCGCCGATTCGCCGCGCTACAGCTTTGTGCACGGCGACATCCGCGACGCCGACCTGCTCGACACGCTCTTCCCGACTGTCGACGCCGTCGTGCACTTCGCCGCCGAGTCGCACGTCGACCGCTCCGTGCGCGACGCCTCGATCTTCGTCGAGAGCAACGTGCTCGGCACCCAGAAACTTCTCGACGCCGCCCTCCGTTCCGGCTTGAAGCGCTTTGTCCACGTCTCCACCGACGAGGTCTACGGATCGATCGCGGAGGGTTCGTGGGACGAGGAACGACCGCTCGAACCCAACTCGCCGTACTCGGCGTCGAAGGCCGGAAGCGACCTGCTCGCGCGCAGCTACTTCCGCACCCACGGCCTGAACGTGTCGATCACACGATGCTCCAACAACTACGGCCCGTACCACTTCCCGGAGAAGGTCATCCCGCTCTTCGTGACCAACCTCATCGACGACAAGCACGTGCCGCTCTACGGCGAGGGCAACAACATCCGCGACTGGCTGCACGTCGACGACCACACCCGCGGCATCGCCATGGTTCTCGTCGGCGGCCGCGCGGGCGAGATCTACAACATCGGCGGAGGTACAGAACTCACGAACAAGGAGCTCACCCAGCTGCTCCTCGATGCGACCGGCAAAGACTGGTCGTACGTCGACCGCGTGCAGGACCGCCTCGGCCACGACCTTCGCTACAGCGTCGACATCTCCAAGATCCGCGCCGAGCTGGGTTACGAGCCTCAGGTACCGTTCGAACAAGGCCTCGCCGACGTCGTGCAGTGGTACCGCGACAACCGGTCGTGGTGGGAGCCGCTCAAAAGCCGCGCAGCACTGGTCTGATGCGCTACCTGATCGCCGGGGGCCGCGGAATGCTCGGCTCCGACCTCTCCGTCGCGCTCTCGGGGCGCGCGGTCACGAGTCTGGGCAGCGCCGAGCTCGACATCACCGACCGTGACGCGGCCGTCAGTGCCGTCGCCGGCTACGACGTCGTTGTCAACGCCGCCGCCTACGTGAAGGTCGACGACGCGGAGACGCACGAGTCCGAAGCGACCGCGGTCAACGCTCTCGGCGCGCAGAACCTGGCCATCGCCGCTCGCGAGGCGGGCGCGCGCTTCGTTCAGATCTCGACCGACTACGTTTTCGACGGAACCGCGACGACCCCCTATCCGGAGAACACGCCGCTCGCCCCGCTCGGAGCGTACGGCCGCTCCAAGGCAGCGGGCGAGCGCCTCGTGCTCGCCGAGTACCCCGACGGCAGCTACATCGTTCGCACGGCTTGGTTGTACGGCCGGAACGGCGCCAACTTCGCCCGCACGATGCTGAACCTTGCCGCGACCCGGCCGACGGTGTCCGTCGTCGACGACCAGTTCGGTCAGCCGACCTGGACGCTCGACCTCGCGAGCCAGATCGTCGCGCTGCTCGACGCCGACGCACCGGCCGGCATCTACCACGGCACCAATTCGGGGCAGACGAGCTGGCACGGGTTTGCCAAGGCAATCTTCGCCGAGGCCGGGCTCGACGATGGGCGTGTGGAAGCTACCGACAGCGCGGCGTTCGTGCGCCCTGCGCCGCGACCCTCGTACTCGGTACTGGGCCACGACGCGTGGGCGGCCGCCGGCCTGACCCCGATGCGCCCCTGGCACGATGCGCTCGCCGCAGCAGTCGCCAGCGGTGCCGTTTCGGCCGGCTAGGTCGTGTCCGTGGCATCCGCGCCGACGGCCTGGGGCCGTGTGCTCGTCATCGTGCCCACCTACAACGAGGTCGAGAGCCTGGAACGGGTTGTCGGCGCACTTCGTTCGGCGGCGCCCGCTGTAGACGTACTCGTGGTCGACGACGCGAGCCCCGACGGCACGGGCGAGCTCGCCGACCGTCTCGCCGCGGCCGACGAGAAGATCACCGTGTTGCACCGCGACGGCAAACTCGGGCTCGCGCGGGCGTACGGCGCCGGATTCGCCCTCGCGCACGAACTCGGCTACGACATCGTGGTCGAGATGGACGCGGACGGGTCGCATCCGGCCGAGACCCTGCCCACCATGCTCGACAGCCTCGTCTCTGGCGGCGATTCTCTCGGGCTCGTCATCGGCTCCCGCTGGGTACCGGGCGGCGCCGTCGAAAACTGGCCTCGCTACCGACGCTTTCTGAGTCAAGCCGGCAACCACTACGCCCGGTTTATGTTGCGGCTGCCCGTGCGCGACTCGACGGCCGGCTTCCGCGCGTATCGGGCGCCCGTGCTCCTTTCGGTCTTGACCCCCGAGATCGACTCGCAGGGATACTGCTTTCAGATCGATCTCGCGCTGCGGGTCCACGATCACGGGTTCGACATCGCGGAGGTGCCGATCGTGTTCCGCGAGCGCGAGGCGGGTGTCTCGAAAATGAGCCGGGCGATCGTGGTCGAGGCGATGGTGAGGGTCACCGTCTGGGGAGTGAAACGCTGGATGACCGGCACACCGGCGCCGGCCCGGCAGAGTGCAATACGCTAGGGAGCACTTCTCATGACTACTACTCTGCGAATGATCATCGACCAGATGATGGCGCCCGTGCCGGGCGGCATCGGACGGTACGCCGAAGAACTCACCCGCGCACTCATCGAGACGGCACCCGCGGGATGCACCGTCGAGGGCATCGTCTCGTCGTCGACCGACGCCCAGTACGAAATGCTCGGCGAGAAGCTTCCCGGTCTCTCGGCCGTGTACAAGACGGCGCTCGCGCGTCGCGAGCTGTCTGCCGCGTGGCAACACGGCTTCACCCGCCTCCCCGGCACGGGCATGGTGCACGCCACGAGCCTGCTGGCACCGCTGTCTCGACACGACCGCGTCAACGGCGATGCCGACCAGGTCGCCGTGACGATCCACGACGTTGTGCCGTGGACGCACCCCGAGACCCTCACCGCGCACGGTGTGGCCTGGCACCGCGCGATGGCGAAGCGGGCGCATCGCTTCGCCGACGCCGTCGTTGTGCCGACCCACGCGGTCGCCGACCAGCTCTCCGAGATCATGGACTTCGGCGAGCGTGTTCGCGTCATCGGCTCGGCCGTGAGTTCCAAGCTCACGCTTCCGGCGGACGCCGACGCGAGGGCCGACCGCATGGAGTTGCCGGAGCGCTATGTGCTGGCGGTCGGCACGCTGGAACCGCGCAAGGCGCTCGGCCCGCTCATCCAGTCGTTCGGCAGCACGGGGGCGGCAGACATCCCGCTGCTGATCGTCGGACCGGCCGGGTGGGGCGACATCGACGTCGACTCGATCGCCGCGGAGGCGGGGCTCGAGCCCGGCCGCGTGCGCCCGCTCGGCTTCCTCAGCGACGACGACCTCTCCGTGGCACTCGACCGGGCCACGGTGTTCGTTATGCCCAGCCTGGCGGAGGGCTTCGGCCTGCCGGTCATCGAGGCGTTCCACTTCGGCACGCCGGTCGTGCACTCCGACGACCCGGCGCTCGTCGAGGTCGGCGGGGGCGCGGGCATCGTCGTCGAGCGTGACGACCCCGCGGGCTATCCCGAGCGCCTCGCCGCCGCCATCAGCTCGGTCGTCGGCGACGACGAACTCGCGCTACGGCTCGGCCAGAGCGGTCTCGACCGCGCCCACCTCTTCAGCTGGCGCAACTCCGCCGAGAAGGTCTGGCAGCTGCACGCCGATCTTTAGGCGCCGTCGTCCTCCGCGATCGCCCGCTTCTGGGCGATGTCCCGCTGTTCGGTGCCGAGCCGCGTCGACACCAGGGTGCCGACGCGCTTCGACAGCAGGTGCGACGGCTTTTCCACGAACTTCGCGAAGATCATCGCAACGAGCACGGCCACGACGATCGTCGTGAGAGCCGCCCACTTCCAGTTGCCGGCGCCCAACAGGTGGATTGCCGCGAGCGCGATCGGAACGTGCACGAGGTAGAGGCTGAACGAGATGACACCCAACCACTGCACGAACCGGCTGCTGAGCACTCGTACGGCCGGCCTCCAGAACGCGGCCACCAGTACGACGACGGTCGCCCCCAGAGTGCGCAGTCCGAGGGTCACCCCGTAGACGACGCGATCGCTGTCAGCCCACGGGCGCACGAGCCAGTAGGCGATGAGGGCGACGAGGCCCAGCGCGAGAACGACGACCCAGATCAGTGTCGAACCACGAACGGAGCTCAGTCTCGCGGCCCCGGCGCGCAGGGAATCGAGCGCGATGGCGATGATCGAACCGATGAGGAAGGCGGGCAGGTAGGTGAACGACTGGTTGAGCCAGAACGCGCCGAGTCCGGCCAGCACGCAGGCGGCGAGGATGCCGAGCAGGGGGCGCTTGCGCGCGAGCAGCGCCAGGCCGATGAACACGGGCAGCGCCAGGGAGAACACCACCTCCCAGCGCAACGACCAGAGCGGGTTGTTGATCACGACGTCGCCGAAGAGCACGTCGGTCGCGGAAACGACACGGTCGACGGTGAGGCCGTTGACCGAGTACGCGTTGACCCACCAGCTGAAGCCGGGCGCCGAGAACTGCGGCAGGAGGACGACCAGCAGCGCCGCGAACAGCACGGCCGCGATCACCGGCAGATACAGTCGCACGATGCGTCTCGGGTAGTAGGCCACCCAGTCGAAATTCACTCGCCCGAGTACCGGGAGCGTGAGCACGATGCCGCTCATTACGAAGAACACGAGCACGGCCTCGCCGCCCGCGGTCAGCACCTTCAGCGGCGTGGCCGTGAGCAGCCACATAACGCTGCCGACGACGGGAACCTGTCCGTTGTTCAGATAGGTGTCGGCAAACCGTGGAAACAGAAGCAGCGAGTGATGCACGACAACGATGACGGCTGCGACCCCGCGCAGTCCGTCCAGCTGCCGCAGACGGTCGGTGACCCGCGGCTGCACCACGGTCTTCTGAGCGACCGACACCTACTTCTTCGCAGCGGTCGTGGGCGCGTGGCCGTCGGTCATCGGGAAATCACACATGCGCTCAAGGGTACAGCGTCGTGGGCGACGGATGATTGTGGGCGACGGCTAGGGCGCGGGAGTTGACTCCGTGGGGGCGAGAGCCGTATCGACCATCGTGCGGATCTCGTCGAAGTCGGGGCGCACGACGTCGACGCCGTTGGCGGGCACGAGCTCGAGCTTCTCGATCGGCAGCGCCCGCGTCTTCTCGGCGAGATCGACGAAGTAGGGCAGGGCGGCGGACGGAACGTCGGTTGTCACGACCTGCGCTCCCGCTTGCGCGACCGCCTGGAATTTGCCCAGCACGTTGGCCGGTCCGAACTGTGCGAGGATCGCCTCCTGCACCTGCCGCTGGCGCGCCATGCGGTCGTAGTCGCTCGTGCCGTGGCGGGCGCGGGCGTACCAGAGCGCCGTATAGCCGTCCATGTGCTGCATTCCGGGCTCGATCCAGCCCTCGACGTTGATCGGCTGGCTGTTGCGGTCTTCGCCGCCGCCGATCGGGTACCGGCCGGTCGACTCGATCTGCACCCCGCCCAAGGAGTCGATGAGGTCGCTGAACCCCTGCATGTCGATGAGCACGTAGTACTGCAGTTTCATGCCGAGCACGCCCTCGACGGCGTCGCGCATCGCCTCGATGCCCGAGTTGCTTCCGTTTATCGCCGCATCGGGATAGAGGTCGGGGTGATCGATGCCGTAGGTGTACAGGTAGCTGATGAGGCAGTTGTCGCCGCAGTCGTACCCGTCGGGGAACGGGCCGTAGAGCGGGGAACCCTCGACGAACGGGGCCTGCTCGAGGTTGCGCGGGATGCCGATCATCGTCGCCTTGCCCGTCGCGGCCTCGATGCTCACGACCGAGATGCTGTCGGGGCGCAGCCCGAGCCGGTCGGGGCCGGCGTCTCCGCCCAGCAGAAGAATGTTGTACCGGCCGTCGACCGCTTCGGCGGCCTGGCCCGACGTGAAGATCTGGTTGATCGCATCGCGCGTCGCGCCGGTGACCACGACGCCGTAGTTGGCGGTCGAGCTCACGCCCACCAGCACGATGACGGCGAGCGCGGCCACGAGCGGCCGGGCGCCCGGGGCGACCTTGATCAGCCGCGCGAGGCGCAGGGTGTCGACCGTGAGCGCGATCCAAAGCACCACGTAGAAGACGATCACGACCTGGATCACCGTGAGGGCGACCACGTTGGTGAACAGCGTGTAGAGCACCGGGCGCGCGAACAAGAAGAAGACGAGCGTCAGGATGGCGATGATCCAGAGCGCGAAGGTCGATACGACGCCGAAACGTCCCAGCTTGCGGTTGCCGGCGAGCAGCTGCGCCGACCCCGGCAGCAGGATGTTGAGGCCCACCAGCCACCAGGCCCTGCGGGTCATCGTGGTGCGTGAGCTCGTGTCCGGAAAGCGGACCGGGCTGGCGATCGTCACAGTTTCGAGGCGAGAGCCGCGTTTTTATCCGCCACGAGCTGCTCGAGGCCGAGTGCGAACGTCGCGAGCTTCTCGGCGAGCTCGGAGTCGGAGGTGGAGAGGATGCGGGCAGCGAGCAGTCCCGCGTTGCGCGCGCCGCCGATCGAGACGGTCGCGACGGGAACGCCCGCGGGCATCTGCACGATCGAGAGCAGCGAGTCGAGGCCGTCGAGCTTGGCGAGGGCCACGGGCACGCCGATGACGGGCAGGGTGGTGACGGCCGCGAGCATGCCGGGCAGGTGGGCCGCTCCCCCGGCTCCGGCGATGATGACCTTGAGGCCGCGGGCGACCGCGGTGCGCCCGAACTCGATCATTCGCTCGGGGGTGCGGTGTGCCGAAACGATCTCGACCTCGTGGGCGATGCCGAACTCGGCTAGGGCCGCGGCGGCAGCCTCCATCACCGTCCAGTCGGAGTCTGATCCCATGACGACGGCTACGAGTGGTGTGGACACGGTGACAATCGTAAGGGTCATCCCTCGAAGAACGCCGCTGCGGCACGCGCACGGTAGACGACGTCGTCGAGGTCGTCGCCGCCCGCGTTCACGTGACCGACCTTGCGGCCGGGCCGCGGAGTCTTGTCGTAGAAGTGGAACTTGACAGTGGGCTGGTCGGCGAACGCCTCGGGATAGCGGTCGCTGATGCTCGCCGTGGTGGGGCCGCCGAGCACGTTGACCATCACGCTCCACTCGTCACGGCAGCCGGTGGCACCGAGCGGAAGGTCGAGCACGGCGCGCAGGTGCTGCTCGAACTGGCTGGTGGTGGACCCGTCGAGCGACCAGTGGCCCGTGTTGTGCGGACGCATCGCGAGTTCGTTCACCAGCAGGCGGTCGTCGGTGGTCTCGAACAGCTCGACGGCGAGCACGCCGGTGACGCCGAGCGCCTCGGCGATCGTGGTGGCGATGTCGGCGGCGACGTCAGCGACCTTGCCGGCCGAGCCCGGTGCGGGCGCGATGACCTCGGCACAGACGCCGTCGCGCTGCACCGACTCGACGACGGGCCAGAGGGCGAGTTCTCCGCTCGGCCGGCGGGCGACGAGCTGGGCCAGTTCGCGGCGGAACTCGACGAGCTCTTCGACGAGCAGCGGTTCGCCGGCCGCGAGCCAGTCGGCCGCTTCCGACGCGTCGCGTACGACCCGCACGCCCTTGCCGTCGTAACCGCCGGTGGCCGTCTTGAGCACGCCCTTTCCGCCGTGGTCGGCGAGGAATGCGGCGAGCTGTTCGACGTTCTCGATGCGCGCCCAGTCGGGGATCGGAATGCCGAGGTCTGCGAGACGCTGCCGCATTTCGAGCTTGTTCTGCGCGAACTGCAGCGCATCCGGACCCGGCTGCACGTTGACTCCGCGCGCCACCAGCTCGCGCAGCACCGCCTGCGGAACGTGCTCGTGGTCGAAGGTGACGACGTCGACACCCTGCGCGAAAGCAGCGACGACGTCGATGTCGCGGTAGTCGCCGAGCGCCGTGACGGCGGCCGCTGCCGGCTCGCCCGCTGTCTCGGCCAGCACCCGGATGTCGAGGCCGAGATTGATCGCCGCGGGGATCATCATCCGTGCGAGCTGGCCGCCACCGATGACTCCGATGGACTTCGACATATTCGCTCCTGCACTACGCACGCCGCAGAATCGCTCTGCTCGCGTTATCCGGGGGTGGCACAGCTAGACTTCCACCTCGATAAACCCTATCTTCGCTTACCGCCCCGCCCCGGGTCACATCGGGCGGGCTCACTACCAGGTGGATGCATGCGCGCCTTCGTTGCCCAATTTGCCCGATTCGGGCTGGTCGGGCTCGTCGGGCTGGTCGTCGACCTGGGGGTCTTCAACATCCTGCGGGCGACGGTACTCTCGCCCGACGCGCTGCACGAGGGCCCGCTGATCGCCAAGATCATCTCGACCTCGGTCGCGATCCTCGCCAACTGGCTCGGCAACCGGTACTGGACGTTCCGCGGAACGCGCCGCCCGCACTGGGTGCGCGAGGCGGCCGAGTTCGCGATCGTGAGCGTCGGCGGCCTGCTGATCGCGCTCGGCTGCCTGTGGGTGTCGCACTACGCCCTCGGCCTCACCTCGGTGTTGGCCGACAACGTGTCGACGAACGTGGTCGGGCTCGCGCTCGGCACGGCCTTCCGGTTCACCTTCTACCGGCTGTGGGTATTCGGCGGCCACCGTGCGGGCTCACCGGTCCAGCGACCCGTCGCCGAACCGGCGTCGGTCGACTAGCGCACGCCCCAGGCGGTCGTCTCGTCGGGCGCCGCCGACTGCTCCTGCTGCCGCCGGGCCGCGACGGGATTCTGGCTGAATTCCATCAGGTCGTGGATCGCGGACTGCACGAGGTTCGCGGCGGGCACGTCGCGCAGCACGATGGGCTTGTCGAGTCCGGTGTTGATCAGCACGTCTCCGCTGCCGAAGAGGCTCTGCAGCGCGTTCTTGCGCACGGTCACGTCGTAGCCCCTGCTGTGCAGCAGCTCCTGGCGCACCCGTACGAAGAATCCGCTGCGCAGCACGATGCGGCGCGTGGTGATCGTGTAGTGCCGGCCGAGCCAGTGCAGCAGCGGCAGCAGCCAGAGCAGGATGCCGAGCAGCAGCGCGGCCGCGAGCACTACGAGGTTCTGCCAGGTTTCGGCGAAGCTGCCGTAGTAGTAGCCGGTCGCCCCGAGGATGGCGATGAGCGCGAGGCTGGGCCAGAACAGGGCGCGACCGTGTGGTCGCAGGCGCGCTACGACCGCTTCGGGCATCCTGCTCTCAGTGGACATGTCTCATTCATACCGCAGATGCGTCACGTCGCCCGCGGCGACAGCCGTAACGTGGCCGTCCAGCGAGCTGCGCACCTGCAGGCGGCCGCTCGCGTCGATGCCGATGGCCGAGCCGAACAGGTCGGGGGCTCCGGGCAACTGCACCTTCACCTGTTGGCCGATCGTTGTGCAGAGGTCGGCGAGCTCGTCGGCGACGCCGCTGCCGACGGGATCGCCGCCGAGTCGCACGAAGTCGGTGTACAGCTCGCGCAAGGCGATCAGGTAGGCGCTGAGGGCAGCGTCGGCGAGCTCGTCGCCGACGAGATCGACCCCGGAAAGCGAGAGCGAGGTGGAGACGGGGGTCGGCAGCTGGTCGCGGCTGAGCGACAGGTTGAGCCCCGCGCCCATCACCACCGCGTCGCCTGCCGGCACCAGCTCGGCGAGCAGCCCGGAGATCTTCAGCCCGTCGACCTGCACGTCGTTCGGCCACTTGAGGCCCACGCGTTCGGCCGGCACGAGCGACTGCACGGCCCGGGTCATCGCGATGCCGGCGATGAGGGGAAGCCAGCCGAAATGACGCGGCTCGAGCGCCTCGCCGCCCGGGAGCACCGGGCGCAGCAGCACCGACACGGCGAGGCTCGCTCCGGGCGGGGCGACCCAGACGCGGCCGAGACGGCCGCGTCCCGCCGTCTGGCTGCCGGTCGCGACGACCGAGAAATCGCTCAGCACCGCCGCCCGCGCGACCAGGTCGTCGTTGGTCGAACCGGTCTCACGCACGACCTCGAGGTGGTCGACCGCGGCCGAGCTGAGGGGGAGCTTCATCGGTCAAGGCTAGCGCGCGGCGAGTGCGCCGCCCGCGATCGTCACTGCCGCTCCCAGACGTGCACCCCGCCCCGGCGCAGCTTGCGCGCGTTCAGCAACAGCGTGCGTGCCGGTGTGCCGACGACGAGAGCGACGGCGCCGAGCGCCGAGCGGTCGTGTTCACCGAACGCCTGCTTGCGCTCCCACGCGCGGCGCAGCAGCCCGCCGAGGGTGCCGCGCAGTGACGGCCGCTCGGGCAGCGGCGCCGTCGCACGCTGCTCGAGCAGGGCGTCGAGGGCGCGCATCCAGTCGACGTCCTCCGGCGCGTGGAAATAGTTGTCGTCGAGCCACTCGGCGTCGGGCGACGCGAAGTTCAGGGAGGCGATCGCCTCGCCGTCGCCGAACAGCCCGCTGCCGATGAAGACGGGGTTGATCAACTCGTCGCTGATGCCGAACTCGTCGATGACGACCAGGGGCACGCCGCGCGCGATCGCCTCGATCGAGGCCGTCGACGACACCGTGATGAGGCCGAGCGCGCCGTCGAGCGCCGCCGCCATCGAACCGGACGCCACCACGAGGTTCGCCGGCGGCGAGTCGCGCTGCGCGAGCAGGTCGGGGTAGCTGTGCTCCTCGGCGTGCGTCTGCTGCTCGCCGCTCACGGCGCGCACCTTGATCACGACGCGGTGGTCTGGGTTGCGCAGCGCGGTGTCGATCAGGATGTCGAGCACGCGTTCGCGCTCCGGGCGGTCGGGCGGCACGATCGACTGCACGGCGAACACGACGTCGCCGCCGCCCGCCGCCGGGCTGCGGTCGATGAACGGCAGGGTGGCGAGCACCAGCCGGTGCGTCCAGCCGCGCTTGCCCGCGACGACCGCGAACTCGCGGATCTCGCGCTTGCTGTGCAGCACCATGAGGTCGGCCTGTGCGCGATAGAACAGCGCCTTCCAGGTTGCCGGGATCGAAATGCCCGGCAGGCCGCTGACGAGCGCCGGCCGGTTGTCGAGACCCGACAGCACACGCAGAACCACGGATGCCGCGGGCCCACGCATCGCGACGATGACGACATCCGGCCGCTCGAGTCGCACGCGGTCGGCGAGCGTGTCGAGGGTCAGCACACGTGCCGTGCCCTCGAAGCCGCTGCCGGCGAGGGCGGCCGCCAACTGGCCGTCGCTCGGGGCGCCGGGGGTCGCCACGACGGCGACCTCGCGCACCCACGACGCGGGGAGCTGCGCGAGAAGCGCGGCCCCCCACTTCACGTAGGAGTCGGTGTCGACGAGGGCGAGGGCTCTCACTTCTCGACTAGGCCTGCACGCGGCGAAGCTTGGCCAGCGGCGCGAGCTCGCCGGGGAAGACGCGCTTGACGCCGTCGCCGAGCGCCTCGGAGACGACACGGATGTCGGCGACGAGCTGGGCGAAGTCTTCCGGCTCGAGCGACGCCGAGTGGTCGGAACCCCACATGGCGCGGTCGAGGGTGAGGTGACGCTCCACGACGGTGGCGCCGAGCGCCACGGCGGCGAGGCTGATCTGCAGCTCGCGCTCGTGGCCCGAGTAGCCGATGGGCAGGTCGGGGAAGCGCGCCGCGAGCGTCGGGATCATGCGCAGGTTGGCCTCTTCGGTGGGCATCGGGTACGACGAGGTCGCGTGCAGAATGATCAGACGCTCTCGGTCGAGCACGTTCACGGCCGCGTCGATCTGCTCCATGGTCGACATGCCGGTGGAGAGGATGACCGGCTTGCCGGTGGCGGCGAGCGCCTGCAGCATGCCGATGTCGGTGACCGACGCCGAGGCGACCTTGTGCGCGACGACGCCGAGGTCTTCGAGGAACGCGACGGCGGGCTCGTCCCACGGCGACGCGAACCAGTCGAGTCCGCGCAGCAGGGCGTGGTCGCCGATCTCGATGTACTGCTCGCGGTCGAACTCGACGCGGTAGCGGTACTCGAGGTACGTCATGGTGCCCCACGGCGTCTCGCGCATAACGCTCTTCATGTGCTCGGGCGTCGAGACGTCGGGCGTGCGCTTCTGGAACTTCACGGCCTGGGCGCCGGCGTCGGCGGCGACGTCGATCATCTGCTTGGCGAGCTCGACGCTGCCGTTGTGGTTCAGGCCGATCTCCGCGATGACGTACACGGGCTCGCCTGTGCCAATTACGTTGTTTCCGATGGTGATGCTCATGCGTGTGTTTCCTTATCGGTTGGCATAGCGAGCTCGGCGAGTTCGCGTACGGCGCCATCGCCGCCGCGGCGGGTGAGTACCACCCGTGCGGCTGCGATGACGAGGGGGTGGGCGTCGGCGACGGCGATGGGCCAGCCGACGAGATCGAGGCAGGCGAGGTCGTTCACGTCGTTGCCGACGTAGGCGACCCGCTCGAGGTCGAAACCGCGCGACTCGACCCATTCGACGAGCGCGCTCGCTTTGTCGGTGAGACCGTGGCGAACGTCGACGCCGAGCTTGGTGGCGCGCGCCGAGACGACGGGGTTGACCTCGGTCGAGAGGATGAGCATCGGCACGCCGGCCTCGCGCAGCAGGCGCACGCCCATGCCGTCGGAGCGGTTCGCCGTGATGAACTCGCTGCCGTCTTCGCCGACGAGAACGCGGTCGTCGGTGTGCACACCGTCGAAGTCGGTGACGACGGCGTCGACGTCGATCGCGCTCGGACCGGGCGCGGCGGCAGCGGAGGTGGCGTCGGCCGCATCCGGATCAAAAGCGCTCGCAAGAACGGATGACACGGCCAACTGCTCGACCGTATCGATCTCGATCGCGTGCCGCTCGTCGACAGTGACGATGCCCACGGTGCCGAAGAACCGGTACTTCGCGTCGCGGAAGCCGTCGGCGCGCATCACGTAGAACGCGCCCGTCTCCTGGAACTGCGCGTCGCGGTCTTGGCGGCGCGGGCGGAAGGAGTGGTCGTGGTTCACGCCAGTCGCGCCGGACTCCCCGAGCTGCCAGAGGAAGGCGTGGGTCTCGATCGCGGAGAACACGACGTCGGCGCCGGCCTCCACGCGGGCGACGGCCTCGTCGAGCGAGTCCGGCTCGATGAACGGGCTGGTGGCCTGGATGAAGACGAGGATTCGCGTCTCGACGCCGCGGTCGTCGAGGGCGTCGAGCGCCTGCAGCAGCGCCGCCTCCGAGCTGGCCGTGTCGTTCGCGAGGTCGGCGGGGCGGTCGACGACGTCGGCGCCGGCCGCGAACGCGACCGCCGCGATCTCGTCGTCGTCGGTCGAGACGACGACACGGTCGATGGATGCCGCGGCTTGCGCACTCCGGATGGCGCGCACGATGAGCGGCACCCCGCCCACCTCGCGCAGGTTCTTGCGCGGCACGCCCTTCGACCCCCCGCGCGCCGGGATGACGGCGACGATCTCGGTCGAAATGTGCAACGCGGGTCTCCATTCGGGCGACCGGACGGCTGCCAATGTGGTGACGCTACGGGGGCGAAATGACCGCGACGGCTACGCGACGGTGAACGGGAGGTGACGGCTTCGCAACAACCGTGCAAGCGAACGCTGGCCTTTCTGTACGTTTCCGCAGCCCGTGGCCCCGAAGGGTGCCCAGTAGAGTGAAACCGTGAATCTAGAAGACGCTGATCCCGAACTCTTTACGACCGCGGGCAAGCTCGCCGACCTCAAGGTGCGCTATCACGAGGCCGTGACGGCGAGCGGCGAGGCCGCGATCGAGAAGCAGCACTCCCGCGGCAAGAAGACCGCGCGCGAGCGCATCGAAGAGCTGCTCGACCACGG
>Ga0247730_1000567_pt1 | contig 25733 bp, 14 predicted proteins | sample UWRJL073202C2_FD_180959 | JGI IMG/M metagenome (GOLD analysis project Ga0247730, IMG submission 180959) | Plant litter microbial communities from Arlington Agricultural Research Station in Wisconsin, United States - UWRJ-L073-202C-2 | ecosystem: Environmental > Terrestrial > Plant litter >... | reverse complement strand
CGAAAATCGACCAGAATGACGTTGACGACGTTGCGACCGCCGCCCTGGGTATAGGCGTGTTCGAGGAAATAGTTGGAAATGGCGTTGGGAACCGGCAGGGTCATGACCCGATAGGCAATCAGCGTCATGCCCAGTCCGCTGACAGCGGCGATGGCAAAATCGCGAAAGCGCCGCAGCCGGGCGGAAAAGGTGATGCTGCTGTCGACGATCTCGACCCGCTTCGGCAGCCATCTCAGTCCCAGAAGAATCAAAACGGTGGTGACGATTTCGACCAGAAGCTGGGTGATGGCAAGATCGGGGGCAGACAGCCAGACAAAGGTCAGGCAGGTCATCAAGCCTGATCCGCCAAGCAGGATCAGGGCGGCCAGCCGGTGATATTTTGCCTGGTAGGCCGCGCCCAGTGCGCAAAAGCTGCCGATGATCCAGATGAAGGCAAACACCGGATCGACGGCGGTGACCGACGGGAACGCCTGGCTATAGCCGCCAAACCACAGCGGCACGAAACCGGCGCAAAATCCCAACATGACGATGATCCGCAGTTGCGGCTGCAGCCGTCGCGTCCCCAGTCGCCCTTCCATCCATCGCGCCCATTTCCACGACACCGTCACGAGAATGCGTTCGAAGATGCGCTGGCCGCGCAAATGGCGAAATCCGGGCGTGCCATCCTTGCAGGAGGCCAGATATTTTCCAAGCAGGATATAGAGGATCGTGCCGCCGACCAATGCGATGATGCTCATCAGCAGAGGCGTGTTGAACCCGTGCCAGACGGCCAAGCTGTATTCGGGCGTCTGCGTGCCCAGAACCGAGATGACGGCGGTGTGCAGGAAGGGGCCGATCGAATAGGCGGGCACGATGCCGACCACGAGACAGGCGAGCACCAGGAACTCGACCGGCAGCCGCATCAACTGCGGTGGTTCGTGCGGCTTGGGCTTGGGCAGATCCACCGGTGGCGGCCCGAAAAACACGGTGTGGATGAACCGCAGCGAATAGGTGACGCTGAAGGCGCCGGCAAGCGTCGCCACATAGGGCAGGATGCGGTCGAGAATCGAATCGGCATGGGTTTCGACCGCCTCGGCAAAAAACATTTCCTTGGACAGGAATCCGTTGAGCAGCGGGACGCCGGCCATGGCGGCGCTGGCGACCATCGCCAGCGTGGCGGTGATCGGCAGGAAACGGAACAGGCCGCTCAGCTTGCTCATGTCGCGCGTGCCGGTTTCGTGATCGATAATGCCGGCAGCCATGAACAGCGACGCCTTGAACGTGGCATGGTTGACCATGTGGAAGATCGCCGCCACGGTGGCCAGCGGGCTGCCGAGGCTCAAAAGCGTGGTGATCAGCCCGAGATGACTGATGGTCGAATAGGCGAGCAGGCCTTTCAGGTCGCGCTGGAACATCGCGAAGTAGGCGCCGAGCAGCAGCGTGGCGATACCGGAAAACCCGACCAGCCAGAACCACTCATAGGTCCCCGACAGCACCGGCCAGAAGCGCACGAGCAGGAACACGCCCATTTTCACCATGGTCGCCGAGTGCAGATAGGCCGAGACCGGGGTCGGCGCGGCCATGGCATGCGGCAGCCAGAAGTGAAACGGGAACTGCGCGCTTTTGGTGAGCGCACCGAGCAGGATGAGAATCAGTGCCGGCAGGTAGAGCGCATGGCCGCGAATGAGATCGCCGGCGGCGAGCACCCGATCAAGATCGTAGCTGCCGACGATATGGCCGATCAGCAGAAAACCGGCCAGCAGGCAGAAACCACCCAGCCCCGTAACCGTCAGCGCCATGCGCGCACCGTCGCGGGCTGTCGCGTTGTGATGCCAGTAGCCAATCAGCAGGAAGGAAAAGATGCTGGTCAATTCCCAAAAAATCGACAGCAAAATAATGTTTCCCGACAGAACCATGCCCAGCATCGAGCCCATGAAGGCCAGGAAGAAGGAGAAGAACCGCGGGATTGGATCGTCCTTCGACATGTAATAGCGGGCATAGAAGACGACGAGCAGGCCGATGCCGCTCACCAGCATGGCAAACAGCCAGGCAAATCCGTCCATGCGCAGGGTAAAGTTCAATCCGAGTTGCGGCAGCCATTGTGCCTCGTAGCGCAGGACCTGACCGGCCGTGACCGACGGGTAAAGCAAGGCAGTCATTACCAGCGAGATGCCGGCCGTTGCACCCGCCAGGTAGGCAGGAAATTTGGCCGATTGGGTGCGCAGCAGCATTGCGGCGAGAACACACCCTATAAACGGAATGGCAACAACGAGCGGTAGGAACGCTGGATGCAAAAAACTATCTTCCCTTCAACAACAATCCGGCGCCTGCTATCCAGACCCCATTTCGTGCGGCGCCATCGGCGCGGTGAGCATCGCCAGCCTATCTCTGATGGCCGTCGACGCTACGCGTATCCTGTCGTCAGACAGGCGGTTAGGGATAGTTACGCGATCGCTTACCCTTAAGTCCAGCTTTGCAATGGACGAATGGCGATAAAAACTGCTCAGATCGGAAATGACCGACATTCCGGTCATGCATCGAGGTAAGCCATCAGGGCGGCCATGTCGTCCGAAGCTTGGCTGGTCGATGCGCTTTCCGTCTGCGAGGTCGGCGCTGCGGAATTCGTGGTCGAACTTGTCGAAGCGGTAACAGAGGGAGATGAGGCAAGTCCGTTTGCCGTCAGCGCTGCCAGCTGCGTTGCAGTCATGGCGTTGAGCTGGCTCGGGATAAAGGCTCTGGCCTGCGATGGTGTCAAACTGGCAAGCAGGCTTGTGCTCAGCCCAGAGATCCCCCCCGAGCTCAGCGAGATAATCGCTTCGTTCGATAGTGCGCCGAAATCGTCTGCGCCGAGTGCGGCAGTCTGGGATGCTGTCAAAGCACCAACCTGTGCCGTAGACAGTGCCGCCACTTGAGCCGTCGTCATGGCTTCCACCTGGTTGTAACCCAGCGAAGCCACCTGGCTTGTCGTCAGCGCCGCGACGACTTCGGTGGAAAATGCGGCAACGAGGGCGGTCGACAATCCCCGGATGGCCGTCGAATTGATCGCCGCGAGTTCCGTTGTCGAAAATGTGCTCAATTGCTGTGACGTGATGCCGGCAATCCCGGTCGCGCTCAGTGCATGAAGCTGGTCGGTCGACAAGGCTTCAACCTGCTCGACGCTCAACGCTGCGACCTGAGTGCTGCTCAGGCCCGACAGGCCGGCCGTGGCGAAGGCGGCAATCTGGGTCAGCGACAGGGCGGCAATGAAGTCGGTCGACAGACCCTTGATGGCAGTCGAACTGATCGCGGCGAATTCCGCCGACGAAAAAGTGTCCAGCATGGCCGAACTCAGGCCAGCCAATGCGTCGGAACCCAAGGCGGCAATCTGACTGGTCGAAAGCGCCTCGACCTGCTCGGTCATCAAGCTGCCTGCCTGGATGCTGCTGAGGCCGGCAAGGCCTTTCGCGCTCAAGGCGGCGATCTGGGCGACCGATAGCGAGGCAATGTCTCCGGTCGTCAGGGCTGCGACCTGCAGCGAGCCGAGAGCTGCGATCTGACCTGTGGACAAGGCCTCGACCTGGGCCGTGCTCAGCGCGGCGATCTGGGCTGTCGACAGGCCGGCAATGCCGGCCGTGCTCAAGGCGGCTGTCTTGCCGGTCGAAAGCGCGGCGATGGCAGCCGTTGACAATCCCAAGACGCCGTTGGCACTGATCGCACCGATTTCGGACGAGGTAAACGTCGCAAGATCATCGGTTCCCAGCGCTGCGATCTGTCGCGAGCCAAGCGCGCCGATCTGTGCCGCCGTCAAGGCCTCGACCTGCTCGGTGCTCAGAACGGCAATCTGGTCGGTCGTCAGGCCGGCAATACCGGCGGCACTCAGAGCGGCTATCTGGGTCACCGACAGAGCGGCGATCGTGGCCGTGGACAGACCTGGAAGCGCGGTCGAGCTGATCGCGGCGATATCGCCGGTGCTGAACCTTTCGAGATCGTCCGTGCCGAATGCGGCAAGCTGTGTCGAGCGCAGGGCCGCAACCTGCGTGCTGGTCAGGGCCTCAGCCTGGTCGGTGCTCAACGCGGTGATCTGGGCGGTGGACAGGCCTGAAATGCCAGCCGTGCTCAAGGCAGCGATCTGCGCCGTCGACAGCGCTGCAATGCGATCCGTTGCCAGAACGGCGATCTGTTTCGAGCTGAGAGCGGCGATCTGCGCCGTGGTCAGAGCTTCGGCCTGGTCGCTGCTCAAAGCACCGATCTGTTCGGTGGTCAGACCGGCAATGCCCGTCGCGCTCAACGCGGCGATCTGGCTCTGCGACAAGCCGGCGATCGTCGCGGTCGAAAGGCCCGGAATGGCCGATGCGCTGATGGCTGCGATTTCGGCGGTTGTAAAGGCCTCCAGATCATCCGCCCCCAAGGCTGCAATCTGCGTCGAAACCAGCGCGGCGACCTGCGTGCTGGTCAAGGCTTCCGCCTGATCGGCACTCAGGGCGGCGATCTGCCCGGCGGACAGGCCGGGAATGGCGGCGGTACTGATGGCGGCGACCTGCGCCGTCGAGAGTGACGCGATGTGATCGGTGGCCAGGGCGGCAATTTGTTTCGAGCCGAGCGCACCAACCTGCGCCGTGGTCAATGCGTCGATCTGTGCATTGCTCAGGGCGACCATTTGATCGGTGCTCAGGCCGGAAATGCCAGCCGTGCTGAAGGCTGCGATCTGGTCCGGCGACAGCGTGGCAATCGTCGCGGTCGACAGGCCTGGAATGGCCGATGAACTGATAGCAGCCAGATCAGCGGTGCTGAAGGTTTCGAGGTCGGCCGCACTCAAAGCTGCAATTTGCGTCGACCGCAAGGCCGCAACCTGGGGGCTGGTCAAGGCCTTCGCCTGATCGGTGCTGAACGCAGTGATCTGGTCGGTGGACAGACCAGGAATCGCAGCTGTGCTGAGTGCTGCAATCTGCGCCGTCGACAGCGCGGCAATGTGATCGGTCGCCAGAGCTGCGATCTGTTTCGAGCCGAGCGCGCCCGCCTGTGCCGTGGTCAGGGCCTCGATCTGGCCGAGGCTGAGCGCCACCACCTGATCGGTGGTCAGGCCCGCGATGCTGGCCGTGCTGAGGGCGGCCACCTGCTCTTGCGACAGCGCTGCGACCGTTGCGGTCGAGAGCCCCGAGATCGCCGCTAGGCCGATGGCGGCAATGTCCTTGATCGAGAAAGTCGCGATTGCATCCGGTCCGAGTGCGGCCAGTTGCTTGGAACTCAGGGCGCCCACCTGTGTCGTGGTCAGAGCTTCCGCCTGATCGGTCCTTAATGCGGTAATCTGGGTCGCGGTGAGGCCGGAAATGCCCCCAGTGCTCATTGCCGCGATTTGCGCCGTTGAAAGCGACGAGATGTGGTCTGTCGCCAGGGCGGCAACCTGTTTCGAGCCGAGAGCGCCGATCTGGGTCGTAGTCAGGCTCGCCAGTTGAGCGGTGCTCAGAGCGGCCACCTGGCTTGTGGTCAGACCGGAAATGCCGGCCGTGCTGAGTGCCGTCAACTGGCTCTGCGACAGTGTGGCGATCGTTGCGGATGACAGTCCCGGTATGGCGCTCGAACTGATCGCCGCAATGTCCTTGCTGGAAAATGTCGCGATGGCATCCGACCCCAGAGCGGCAAGCTGCTTTGAACTGAGTGCTGCGACCTGGGTGCTGGTCAGGGCTTCGGCCTGGGCCGTGCCCAGCGCAGCAATTTGCTTCGTGCTCAGCCCGGCGATGGCTGCCGTGCTCAAGGCGGCGATTTGGGTCGTTGTCAGTGCCGCGATTGCATCGGTCGACAACGACGAGACGGCGTTCGAGCCGATTGCGGCAATGTCTCGGGTGGAGAAGGTGGCGATCCCTTCCGATTTGAACACCCCAAGCTGTGTCGCGCTCAGCGCGGCGACCTGTGCGGTCGTCAAGGCCTCGGCCTGTGAGCTGTTCATGGCGACGATCTGGCTGGTACTGATACCCGCAATGCCGGCAACGCTGATGGCGGCGATCTGGGATGCCGACAAAGCGGCAATGGCTGCCGTGGACAAGCCGGAGATCACGTCCGACTTGATCGCGGCGATATCCGTGGTCGAGAAGGTCGCAATGTCGTCCGCCCCAAGCGCTGCCAACTGCGTCGAGTTGAGCGCCCCGACCTGCACGCTGGTCAGAGCTTCTGCCTGGCTTGTGCTCAAACCGCCGATGCGCTGGGCGCTGAGGCCGGCGATACCCGCCGTGCTCAAGGCCCCGATCTGGGCCGTCGAGAAGATCGCGATGTCCTCCGCCTCCAGGGCGGCAACCTGCGTGGAGGTGAAGGCAGCGATCTGCTTGGTCGACAGGACGGCAATTTGCGCGGTGGTCAGAGCGGCGATTTGCCCGGTGGATAGGCTCGCGATCCCGGCGGTGCTGAGGGCTGCGACCTGCGCCGTCGAAAGAGACGCGATATTGGTCGTGGCCAGCGCCGGAAACTGTGTCGAGGTCAGTGCAGCAAACTGCGCCGACGTCAGTGCCGCGAGCTGGTCAGGGCTCATGGCTGCAACCTCGTTTGCGGTCAGGCCCGCAATGGCCGCTGCGTTCAAGACGGCGATCTGGCTTGGCGACAGAACAGCGACATTATCTTCGCCCATGGCCGCCATTTGCGCGCCGCTCAAGACCTTTACCTGCGCGGTCGACAGCGCACTCACCTGTGCGGTGGTCAAGGCATCCATCTGTGTACTGGTCAACCCGGTGATCGCAGCAGTGCTCAGCGCCGCAATCTGGTCCGTGGACAGCTGGGCCAGAACGTCCGCATTGAGGCCCGCGATGGCTTTGCTGCCGATCAGAGCGATCGTCGCGGTGGAAAAGGTCGCCAGATCATCCGCATCCAGGGCGGATATCTGAGTGGAACCAAAGGCGCTGATCTGCCCGGTCGTCAAACTGGCGACCTGGGCGGTGCTGAGCGCCGAAACCTGTTCGACCGTAAGGGTCGTTACCGCGCTGACGCTGAGGGCCGAAATCTGGCTGCTGGTCAGGGCCGCCAGGGCGCTCATGCTCAGTCCTGGCATGGCCTTGCTGGTAATCGCCGCCATGTCGGCGGTCGAAAACGTTGCGATATCATTGGCCCCAAGTGCCGCAAGCTGCGTGGAGGTCAGGGCCTTGACCTGAGCGGACGAGAGGACCTCGACCTGGGCGGTCGACATGGCCTCGATCTGGTCGGCGGAAAGTGCCGCAACGGCATTGGTGGTCATGGCGGCGATCTGCGCTGTCGACAGCGCCAGGATGTCGTCGGTCCCCAAGGCGCCGATCTGCGGCGCTTTCAGAACGCTGATCTGTGTAGTCGTCAGAGCGGCGACCTGACTGGTGGACAAGGCAGCGACCTGTGCTGCGGAAATGGACGCCATGTTGACGACGGCCATCTGACCGGCGGACAGTCCGACCAGGGCAGCCGTGCTGATGCCGGCAATGGCAGCGTTGGTCAGAGCCGCGATTTCCGCGGTTGAGAATGTCGTCAGGTGATCGGCGTCGAGAGCCGAAAGCTGCGAAGACGTCAGCGCCTTGACCTGAGTAACCGACAGGGCCTCGACCTGCGCTGTGCTGAGGCTGGCAATCTGTGTCGTCGTCAAGCCTGCAACGCCACTCGTGGTCAGCGCTGCAATCTGACTGGTGGAAAATCCGGCCAGAGCATCGGTGCTGACGCCCCGGATCGCCTTGTTGGAGATCGCTGCAATCTCAGTTGTCGAAAACGTCGCCAGAGCACCCGCATCGAGCGCCGAAATCTGTCCGGAGCTCAAAACCTTGATCTGCGCAACCGTCAAAGCCTCGACCTGACTGGTGCTGAGGCTGGCGATCTGCGTCGTTGTCAGACTGGCGACCGCGCCGGTGGAAAACGCCGCAATCTGACTGGTTGACAGGCCTGCCAGCGCGTCAGTGCTCAGACCCGCAGCCGCCTTGCTGGCGATCGTCGCGATCTCGGCGATGGAGAATGTCGCCAGCGCCTCGGGGCTGAAGGCCGCAAGCTGGGTCGAGCTGAGAACACCGATCTGGCCTGTTGTCAGCGCGGCGACCTGATCGGTCTTCAAGGCAGCGATCTGCGTCGTCGTCAAACTCGCGACCGCAGTCGCACTCAGAGCAGCAATCTGATCGGTGGCAAGGCCGGCAAGAATGCCGGTGCTCAAGCTGGGGATGACCTTGTTGGTTAGCGCCGCGATATCTGCCGTGGAAAATGTCGCGAAATCGTCGGCTTCCAGCACCGAGAGCTGGGTGGAGGTCAGAGCCTTGACCTGCACTGCGGACAGCGCCTCGATTTGACTGGTGCTCAGGCTGGCGATCTGTGCCGTGGTCAGGCTGGCGATAGCACTGATGTTCAAGGCGGCGATCTGCGCGGTGGACAGCGTCTCGACGTTGGGTATGAACACGGCTTGCGCCGCCTTCAACGCATTGATCTGGGCGGCAGTCAAAGCCCCAAACTGTGTATCCGTCAGGCCGGCCACCTGGAGCGTCGTCAGACTGGCCACTGCGCTCGTACTGAAGGCCGCGATCTGATCGCTCGACAGCGCGGCAATGGCACTGCTGCTCAGGCTGGAGACCGCCTTGCTGGAGATTGCCGCCATGTCGGCCGTTGAGAACGTCTCGAGATCATCCGCATCCAGTGCGGCGATCTGCATTGCGCTCAGCGCGGCAACCTGCTTTGGAGAAAAGGCTGCGATCTGATCCGTGCTCATGGCGGCGAGCTGATCGGTCGAAAGGCCGGATATGCCGGCGGCACTCAACGCGGTGACTTGAGCGGTCGACAGGCTTGCCGCGTTGGCCTCGCCGAGCGCTGCGACCTGCTTGGCACTCAGGCTGCCGATCTGCGTGGTGGTCAAGGCGCCAACCTGCTCGGCGTTCAGGGCAGCGATCTGCGCCGTCGTCAGGCCCATCAAAGCCTCTGCACTGATCACAGCCATTTGTCCCGCAGACAAGGCCGCCACATTCCCTTGAGTGAAAGCGCTTAGCTGCAAACCGCTGAAAGCACCGACCTGCGCTGTGGACAAGGCCTCCACCTGGGCGCTGCCGAGGCTGGCGATCTGCTGGGTCGTCAGACCGGATACAGCCGCGGTGCTGAGCGCGGCAATCTGATCGGGGGAAAAATCCTTGACAACAGCTGTGCTCAAGCCCGAGACGGCCTTCTTGCTGATCGCTGCTATCGCCGCCGTCGAGAGGCTTGCGATATCACCGGAGGAGAAAGCCGAAAGCTGCAGCGAACCCAGCGCGCCGACCTGCGTGACGGTCAGAGCAGACAGCTGGTCGGTGCCGAGCGCCGAGATCTGCGACGTGGTCAGGCTGACAACAGCAATCACGCTGAGAGCGGCAATCTGTTCGCCGGAGAACGCGGCGATGGCGGACGTGCTCAGGCCGGCAACGGCTTTGTTGCTGATGGCGGCCATATCGTCGGTCGAAAATGTCGACAGGGCATCCAGGCCAAACACTGCAAGCTGGGAAGCATTCAGGACCTTGACCTGAGCGGACGACAGGGCCTCGACCTGAACCGTCGTCAAGCTTGCGAGCTGCGCCGTCGTCAGGCTGGACACCGCGCTTGTGTTGAAAGCGGCCATCTGATCCGTCGAGAGGCCATGAAGGGCCGCCGTCGTGATCCCCGAGACTGCCTTGCCGGTGATCGCCGCGATTTCGGCCGTCGAGAATGTCGCCAGATCATCCGCGCCCAAAGCCGCAAGCTGCGTCGAACTCAGGGCCTTGACCTGCGCGACCGAGAGGGCTGCGACCTGATCGGAGCTGAGGGTGGCAATCTGCATTGTTGTCAGGCTGGCGACCGCGCCCGAACTCAGCGCCGCGACCTGGTTGGTGGAAAGGGCCGCAAGCACCGATGTGCTCAACCCGCCGATCGCCTTGCTGGAGATCGCCGCCATATCTGCTGTCGAAAACGTCGCGATATCATCGACACCCAGAGCTGCGACTTGCAGCACGGTCAGGGCACCGACCTGAGAGGCGGTAAAAGCTTCTGCCTGAACCGTCGTCAGGCCTCCGATCTGGGCGGTGGTCAGCGCCGCGACCTGGCTGGTATTCAGGCTTTTGATATCATTGCCGTCGAGAAAAGCCATCTGGTCGAGCGTCAGGCCAATGATGGCGCTCTGGGAAATGGCGCTGATCTGCTGGGAGGTCAGCACCTCGACATCTTCCGTGTCCAGCGCCGAAATCTGATCGGAAGACAGCGCACTGATCTGCTTTGTCGACAATGACTTCACGTCTTCCGTGGTCCAGGCCTTGACGGCTGCGGGCGTAAGCGACTTGATCTGACCGGCGGTCAAGGACGTGATGCTGGAACTCATGCGACAAAATCCTCGATAATATCCATTTGGAAACAAACCACCGCCTGAACGGTCCACACAATCAGCTCACCGGCCCTTGGAAAAAGTGACAGGGCCTGAGTCCATCGCCTTACAGAGAAATTTTAGTCATACAGCCTTGTCTGAAGCTGTCCCTCGGCCGGCCTGAGGTCTCCGTCGAGGCTGTCGCGCCGAGCCAAAACTCGCCTCTGCTCTAGGCACCGCAAGCCCAGAGCAAGCTGACCACCCTAGAAGCGAAAAGCCCCGCCGTGTATGTATCAACCCTGACCCGCCGTCCTTGGGCCCACGTGAGTTCATGATCATTCAAAACACTATCTCCCCCGCCCGCTTGACGCACACCGCAACATTGGCTCGGGCCCGCACTCAGCAGCTGGCACTGATGGAGCTGTTTGAGGTTACGGAACAGCTTAACGCCCAGAGCGAGACCGTCCTGGCGGCAGAACTGTTCAGCACCTGGATCGCGTTCAACGACGTCAATCCCCTGCTGCATTTTGCCTATTTCAATTATTCGGTGACGCTGCAGCGGCTGGGCGACACGGCCGGTGCCATCAATGCCTTGCGCGCCAGCTTGAAGATCGCGCCGAACATGGGCCAGGCGCACATCAACCTGGGTCGGACCCTGGAAGACTGCGGGCTCGGCGCCCAGGCGATTCAGCAATGGCGCAGCTATGTGGATATCACGGGCGACATCACGCCCGATCGGCTGACCAATCGCCTGATGGCGCTGCAGCACATCGGCCGGGTGATGGAAGGCGCCGGGCTGTTGGAAGAGGCGGAAGCGGCCTTGTGGCAGGCGATCGAGCTGCAACCCGACAGGACGGAAGCCGCCCAGCACTGGCTGTCGGCGCGCCAGCATCAGTGCAAGTGGCCGATCCTCGTTGCATCAGAACATGTCTCGGACCGCCAGCTGCTGGAAGCGATGTCGCCCTTGCCGCTCGGCTGCTACGTCGATGATCCGCTGTTCCAGCTGGCCAAAGCCTATCGCTACAACCAGAAGCTCGTCGGCCGCCCCGATTTCACAAGTTTTGCGCGCCAATCGCCGCGATTGAAATGCGGTACGGGTGAGCGCCTGCGTATCGGCTATGTCTCGTCGGACCTGCGCGACCACGCCGTCGGCTTTGCGCTGAGCGAAGTTCTCGAACTGCACGACAAGAGCCGCGTCGAGATTTACGCCTATTACTGCGGGGAAGCGCGCCCCGGCGACGCTACCCAGGCGCGGATCCGCAATGCTGTCGATGTCTGGAGAGACATTGCCGCCACAAGCGACATCGATGCCGCCCGCCAGATTGCCGCCGATGAGATCGACATCCTGATCGACATCAACGGCTATACCAAACATGCAAGGACCAAGATTTTCGCCTATAGGCCGGCCCCGGTGATCGTCAATTTCTGCGGTTATCCGGGAACGATGGCGAGCCCCGTGCATCAATATATGATCGCCGATGAACAAATCGTCCCGGCCAGCCACGAGATCTATTACACCGAGAAAGTGCTGCGGATCGCCTGCGACCAGCCGGTCGATCGCAAGCGCCAGATCGCAGCCACCCCGACCCGCACGCAAGCCGGCCTGCCGGAAAATGCCTTTGTCTATGCCTGCTTCAACGGAACACAGAAAACCACGGCCGCCTGCTTTGGCCGATGGATGGAGATCCTGTCGGCGACCCCCGGCAGCGTTCTGTGGCTGCTTGCCGGCTCCGACAGCGTCAACCAGCGTCTGCGCCAGCTCGCCACCGACAGCGGAGTCGACGCCGATCGGCTAATTTTTGCTTCCAAGACGCCCAATTCGAACCATCTCGCCCGGATCGCCCTGGCGGATCTGTTTCTCGACACTTTCCCTTACGGCGCCCATTCGACCGCCGCCGATGCGATCACCATGGGCCTTCCTGTCCTGACTGTGCCTGGCAAGGGCTTTCCGTCGCGATTCTGCAGCAGCATCGTTGCTGCTGCCGGTGTTCCCGAACTGATCTGCGCATCGCCCGACGACTATGTGCGTCGTGCCATTGCCTATGCCCATGACAGCGACAGCCTGCACGCCGTGCGGCAGTCGATACAGCAGCAGCGCGATACCTCGGCCTTGCGGGACATACCGGCGCTTGTGCGCCGCCTGGAAGAGCTTTACTGGCAGATGCAGAACGAGTGCGAGCGCGGCGAAACACCGGTCCCGAATTTGCAAAATCTGGACGTCTATTACGAGATCGGCGCCGAGTTCGTGCTAAAGCCGGTCGAATTCGAAGACGACGACGCCTACCGGCAACGCTATATTGCGCGGCTGGCACAGTATGATGCCTATGCGCCATTGCCGTACGATACCCGGCTTTGGCCGGAACCGGTTGCGGATCAGCGCTGATTCTATGTCTGCTGCCGCCGGCGATGACAACGGATCCAAGGCAACCAACAAGTTTCAACACCGATTGTGGTCGAAGAACGACGGCAAAATGATCACCAGGACGCGTCCAGCATGAGCACCAAGGGTAAGATTGCAGTGGTCGGCGCCGGTCTTTCGGGCGCCGTCATCGCCAGGGAACTGGCCCTTGCCGGCTATCAGGTCGAGATTTTCGAACTCCGCGATCACATCGCCGGAAATTGCCATACCGAGCGGGACACCGAGACCGGCGTGCTGGTGCATGTCTACGGTCCGCACATCTTCCACACCGACGACGCCGAGGTCTGGGACTACGTCAACACGTTCCAGACCTTCATGCCCTACAAGAACCGCGTCAAGACCACCAGCAACGGCCAAGTCTACGCCCTGCCCGTCAATCTGCACACGATCAATCAATTCTACGGGCAAAATTTCCGGCCCGACGAAGCGCGCGCCTTCCTCAACACCCAGGCCGACAAGACCATCGACGATCCGAAAACATTCGAGGAACAGGCCCTGCGCTTCGTTGGCCGGGATTTGTACGAGGCGTTTTTCAAGGGCTATACGCAAAAGCAGTGGGGCTGCTCGCCCCGGGATCTGCCGGCATCGATCCTGAAACGGCTGCCGGTACGCTTCAACTACGATGACAATTACTTCTTCCACACCTACCAGGGCATGCCGGAGCGCGGCTATACCGATATGGTGGCACGTATCCTCAATCACTCCGACATCACGGTCAATCTCGAGACGCGGTTCGACCGCACGCAAAACAGCCATTACGCCCATGTCTTCTATTCGGGGCCGCTCGATGGCTATTTCGATCACCAGCTTGGCCGGCTGGGCTATCGCACCCTGACATTCGAGCGTTTCACCTATCAGGGCGACTATCAGGGCTGCGCCGTGATGAACTATGGCGACGTCGCCGTTGCCCATACCCGCGTCACCGAGCACAAGCATTTCGCACCCTGGGAAGAGCATGCCGGCTCGGTCTGCTACCGCGAGTTCTCCGCCGCCTGCGGCCCGGACGACATTCCCTATTATCCCATTCGCCTGGTCGAGGAGACCGCCCAGCTAACCGCCTATGTTGCGCTTGCGGCGCACGAAAAGGCTGTGACATTTGTCGGCCGGCTCGGCACCTACCGGTATCTCGACATGGATGTCACCATCCGCGAGGCGCTCGATACGGCAAGACTATATCTGGCCAGCGCGGCCGAATGCGTGACGATGCCGAGCTTTCTGCGATCCCCGGTTTAATTCGCGCATGCCTGCCGCCGATACGCACTTCGTGAGAAAAAGCGCTGCTAGGACAGGCGCGCTCCCGTTTCTTTGGCAAACAGATGCAACAGCTCCGGCTTGGCGCTCAGGGGCACGGTGTCTCCCGGTGCAAAAAGCGATCGTCCGGAAACTGCAACGATCATATCGGCGTCGCCGCAACGGCCGTAAATATGGGATTCGGCGCCTGTGGGTTCGACCAGTTTGACGGCAAGCCGGAAGCTGGCGTCACCACTGTCGACCAACAGATGCTCGGGCCGCACACCCAGAACGATTTCGGTACCGGATGCGCCCTTGACCGAGGCCGCGAGCGGAATCTTGGCGCCTTCGATCTGCGCAAAGGCCGCCTCCCCCTCGCGCACCAAAACGCCATTGAGCAAATTCATCGCCGGCGAGCCAATGAACGTCGCAACGAACAGGTTGGCGGGATTGTCATAGACGTCGAGTGGGGCGCCAACCTGCTCGACCCGTCCGCCATTGAGAATGACGATCCGGTCCGACATCGTCATTGCTTCCATCTGGTCGTGGGTGACGTAGATCGATGTGGTTCCAAGCCGCTTTTGCAGCGACTTGATCTCGATCCGCATCTGGACCCTGAGCTTGGCGTCGAGATTGGACAAGGGTTCGTCGAACAGAAAGACCTGCGGTTTGCGCACGATGGCGCGTCCCATCGCGACCCGCTGGCGCTGGCCACCGGACAAGGCCTTGGGGTATCGCTGCAGATAGGGCGTGAGGCCGAGAAGTTCGGCTGCCGTTTCCACCTCCCGCCGGATCTGTTCTTTGGCAACCTTTCGCAGTTGCAGGCTGAAACCCATATTGTCGGCGACAGTCAGATGCGGGTAAAGCGCATAGTTCTGAAACACCATGGCAATATCGCGGTTTTTCGGCGCGATGTCGTTGATCACCCGGCCGTTGAGCGAGACCGTTCCGGCGGTGATGCTTTCCAGGCCGGCGACCATGCGCAGGAGTGTCGACTTGCCGCAGCCGGACGCCCCGATCAGCGACACGAACTCGCCCTCCCTGATCGACAGGTCGATGCCGTGGATCACCTGTTCGTGGCCATAGCTCTTGCAAAGCTGCGATATGTCTACATTTGCCATGTCAATTCCGATCTCGAAAATATTGCGTCGCCGGCGGGCAGACATGCCGGCGACGCAGCCGGCATCAGCCAAGGACGACAACCTTGCTGAGGTGACGCGGTGCCGTGGTGTCGATGTCTTTGGCTTCCGCCACCCGCTCGCCGATGATCTGCAGCGCCGGCAGGATCGCCACGAGTTGCGCAAGCCCCTGCGCTTCAGCCGGGATCGACAGATCACCGGGACCGCCGATACCGATGATGACGGCACCCTTGGCCCTGATGTCGTCTGCGACCCTGGCTTCTTCATCAAGCGTCTCGGCGCTGTAGAGCATGACGGCCAGAGTCTTGTCATCGACCAGGCTGATCGGCCCATGGCGATATTCCATCGGATGGAAGGCCTGCGAATAGCTGATGCTCATTTCCTGCAGCTTCAGCGATCCCTCGGTCGCCAGACCGTAGAAGGGACCTGCGCCGAGATAGACGAAATGGCTGCGATCCTTGATGACCTGGCGTATGCCCGCATCCATTGCAGAAAGACCGGCCTTGGCAGCAGCAATGACACTGGAATCAAGCACTGCACCGGCCATCCGCAGACCGGCGATCAGCATCAGGCTGGCCGACGATGTCATGACGATACCTTCCTCCGCATGCGTCTCGATGTAGACCACCGTCTCGGCGGCTTTGGTGATCGAGCTGTCCTTCTCGCAAGTCAGCGCAATCGTCGGCAGACCCGCGGCCCGGCTGACCTCGACGGCCTGCACCGTCTCGGTCGATTCACCGCTGCGCGACAACGCGATGACGCAGAGATCGGACTGATCGGCCAGATAGGCGTTGCGACGGCGCGACCATTCGGCGCCGGGCACAGCCAGTGCGTTTCGGCCATTGAGGTTGAAAGACGCGGCAATCGCCTGCGCGAGATAGAACGAGGTGCCGCAGCCGACGACGACAACCGTCTGGGCGGAGACGACCGGCAGGGCGATCGACAACGCGCCCTCCCAGAACGGGAATTGTTCAAAAATGACGCGTTCGGTAACATTGATCACGGGGGTGTCCTTCGTGTTTTGTCGTGGTTGTTATTTGCTGGCGCCGGCCATCAGGCCCTGCACCAGATAGCGGTTGAGAAACAGCACCAGCAGCACCGGTGGAATGATTGCCAGGATGCCGGCTGCATTCATCAACCCGTAGTCGACATAGTTGCGGGTCACGAATTCCGGGATCAGCACGGTAAGCGGCTTGGTCGCCAGCGTCGGCGAGAACACCAACGGGATCATGAACTGGCCCCAGGCGTTGAGGAAGGTGAGGATGGCACTGGCGATCAGCCCGGGGGCTGCCAGCGGCATGACAATCCGCACAAGGGTGTAGATCTTGCTGGCGCCGTCGAGCCAGGCTGCCTCTTCCAGCGAGACCGGCATCGACTGGTAGACGCTGCGCATCAGCCAGAGTGCCAGCGGCAGGAAAGCCGAGACATAGATCAGCGTCACTCCGGTATAGGTGTCGATCAGTTTCAGCGAGATCATCAGCCGGTAGAGCGGGATCATCACCGTATAGGCCGGGATCGCCAGTGTCGCCACGACAAGAATGAACAACAGGTCGCGGCCTGGAAATCTCAGGCGGACAAAGGCATAGGCCCCGAAGGCAGCGATGACGACGGTGAGCACCGTGCTGGCGATCGAGGTTACCAGGCTGTTGACGAAAGCGCGTGAAAACTGGGGCCAGACCGATTGCACTTGGTTGCCCTGCGACCAGCTGGTGGCGCCCAGAAGCTTGCCGTAGTGCTCGAGCGTCACTGACGGTGGCCAGAAATGCGGCGTGGTTGAGACCAGGTCCGTGGGCGAGGTCAGGCTGGTGACCAGCGACCAGTAGATCGGTCCGACCGACCAGACCAGCAGCAGCAGAACGGCAAGCGCTAGCCCGAATCTCGAGGCGACGAGCGTGAGGATATGGCGGCGCATCAGTCGAACCTCGTTTCGCGGTAGACCTTCAGCACATAGATCAGCGACACCAGCAGCGAGGCGAGCATCGCCACGATCGACAGGGCCATGCCGAAGGAAAATTTCAGGTTCTGGAAAGCGGACATATAGACCTGGATGATGACGGTACGGGTATCGAGGCTCGACCCGGTCAGGATCCAGGCTTCGTCGAACAGGTTGAAGGCAAACACGGTCGACTGGCTGAGCGCGATCGCCAAGCCGCCGGAAATCAGCGGCAGGGTGACCAGCCGGAAGGATTTGATCGGCCCTGCCCCGTCGAGTTTTGCGGCTTCGTAAAGATCGGCTGGAATGCTCTGCAGGGCGGCAAGCAGGATGATTGCCGTCAGCGGCATCATCCGCCAGACATGCACCAGCGCCACCAGGAACAGCGCCGTTTCCCGGTCGTTGAACCACACCTTGTTCTGGCTGATGATGCCAAGCGATTGTAGGATGCCGTTCAGCAATCCGTAGCTGGGATTGTAGATCCACAGCCAGACCACGGCATTGACGACCGGCGGCAGGCACCAGGGCAGGATCAGCGCTGCCAGCAGCCATCGGCGGCCGAATTTGACCTTGTTGAGCAGCAGGGCGGCGCCAAGTCCACCGACAGTTTCGAGCACGACGGCAACGACCACATAGATCAGCGTGTTGATCCAGGCAAGCCTGACATTGGCGTCCGCGGCTAGCGCCTTGTAGTTGCCAAGGCCGACGAAGGGCGTGCCGGCCCGCATCGGTTCGACCCGGTAGAGACTGTCGATAAACGTGGTCACCAGCGGCAGGAACACCAATGCGCCCATGATGACGATTATCGGGATGGCAAAAGCCAGGCCCAGGCCGGCGTCGCCATTGTAAAAGCGAGGCCGCACGCTTGAAGGTGCGTAAGTCATGATTTGTGCGGCCTCGTGTGACGGGGTTATTGCTGGGCGTTCTTGGCTTCCGCGGCGATCTGCTTGACGGCATCGTCGACGGAAATCTGGCCCTTGGCGGCCTGGTTAAGCGCACTGGCGACAGCGCTCGAAAATTCCGGATACCAGCCGGGCGTGCCTTGGGCAAACAGCGGCTCGACCAGACCGGCCTGTTCCAGGAGAACATCGCCCTCCTTGAGCTTGCCGTCGTCGTTGAGCGTCTTCAGCACGCTGAGGCGCGTCGGCAGGTTGCCCAGCAATGTGTAATCGGCAATCGCGGTTTCGGGCTCCAGCATCCAGTGAACGAAAGCAATCGCCGCGTCCTTGTTTTCTGCCGATGTCGGGATGCCGAGCGCGCCTGGCAGGCCGAAGGTGCGGGATTTGCCGGTGACGGATGGCATCAGCGCCGCCTTGGCGTCGGCTGCGACCTGCGACTTTGACGGATCGGTATAGACAGCCAGATTGCCGGCCCAGCCGGCGACATCGAACGAGATCTTGCCGCTCTTGAACAGTTCCTGGATTTCCACGTCCTTCAGCCCGGTGGCGGCCGGATCGATCAGGCCGGCCTTCAGCGCCTCGATCTCGAAACGCATCGCCTTGTAGCCGGCCGAATCCGGCGCGGTGAACAGCGGCTCGAATTTTTCGTCGAACAGTTCGCCGCCGAATGCCTTTGTCAGCAGATACCAGGCCGTTGCGCTGCCTTCGGTGGCCGACAGCGGCAGGCCGATCGGGTATTCGGCAATCTTGGCGGCCTTGATCGCCTTGGCGGCGGCCAGCAGCTCGTCCGGCGTCTTCGGTGCAGACGTGATACCTGCCTTGTCGAGATGGCTCTTGTTGTAGATCAGCACGCGAAAATCATTGTTGTAGGGAATGGCGATCAGCTTGCCGTCATAGGTAAAGATTTTCGAAGTTGGCAGATCGGCAAGAACGGCAGGGTCCAGAATGCCGTCCAGCGGCTGGTACCAGCCGGCGGCGCCGAATTGGCCGACCCAGGACCAGTCTATTTCGGTGGCGCTGGCCGGCGCCGTATTGGCAACCATCGAGGTGACGATCTTGGTGCGGATCTCATCCCAGCCGAGCGTCTGGCTGTTGAGGGTAATCCCGGTCTTTTCGGTGAACCTGTCGGTCATCTCCTTGGGCAAGGTGACCCAGGGCGGCAACAACACGGTCAGCGTCTGCCCGGCGAGCGGCTTGGCCGTTTGCGCCAGGGCGGGCAGAGCGGGCGCCAGCAGCGCGATATGCAAAGCGGCAACGGTGGATAAAAACAGACGTCTTTTCATTGTCATTCCCCTTATTGTTGATGATCATCGGTGAAAAGCAGGGCTTTCAGTGATCCTGACAGCCGATCGATCCAGCGATCGTCGATCGGCCATCCGGCATTCGAGGCGGCGCGCAACAATGCGCCCCCTATTGGCGGCAAACGGGGTGGAACCGGCTCCGTCCCGATCCGCTCGGCAACTTTTTGCCGGATTATGGCGCTCGAAAACACGCCTCCGGCATAGCTCCAGCGCAAAGGCGTTTTTGCCCGCGTCCGCGTCCAGGCGACCTTTGTGTGATCGGCGAGATGATCGGCCGCCGCAGACAGGATCGCTTCAGCATGGATGTTGCCGGCTTGCGCCAGCAGGGAGACCGTACGCGCAACGCCCGCAAATGCCATCCGGCGGTTTTCGAGCTGGTAGCACCAGCCGATCAGCGCGCCTGGCAACAGGTTCAGCCCGGCAAGAATGCCGGCACAGAATTCCGGGGCGGGCTCACGCTGATCGAGGTGGCGACTAACCACTGACAGCGCCTGCCGGCCGATCCAGAACGCACTTCCTTCGTCGCCAAAGGCATCGCCCCAACCGCCGACGCGGATATGCGGATCGGCCGGTCCGTTGAGGCTCGCCCATGCCATTGAGCCGGTCCCGGCCAGAACCAGAACACCCGCATGGCCGGCGAATGCGCCATCGAAGGCGATACGGACATCGTTCTGGACCAGCGTGTTGCCGGGTATCAGCCTTGCGGCAACCGCCGTTTGCTCCTGGCTGTAGCGCTCGACTTCATCGTGAAACGGTAGCCCCAGCACGGCGGCTTCCGCCGCTTGCCCGTCGCGCCGAAGCAGGGCTTCCAGCGCAGGCGCCCAGTCGGCACCGGTGGAAGGATCGAGCCCCGGCCCGTGCCGCAGAAGCGTCGCCTGCCCGTCCCGGTCCGCAAGCGCAAAAACCGTCTTTGTTCCGCCACTGTCGAGACCGAGGACGAGGTTCATGCGCGTGCTGCCGGTGACGCGCTGTCATTGGCGGCGCTGCGCACCATCCGCGGTGCGCAACCGGCCTCCGTCAGCCGCGCCGTCCAGGCACTCCCCAGGCCGTCATCGGTGATGATGCCGACATCCGACGCCAGACGGGCGACCTTGTAGGTCAGGCGTTGGCCGAATTTGCTGGAATCCACCAACAGGCTTTTGCCCGCTGCCCGCGACAGCATCTTTTCATTGAGACGTGCCTCGTCCTCATCAAGGCTGTAGACGCAGCAATCCTCGCCGATCGCGCCTGCACCAAGGAACAGCCAGTCGAACCACAGGCGGTCGAGCATGTCCTCGGCGAGACTGCCGACCATCGACGCGTTCTGCGGACGGAGATGGCCGCCGATCAGAGTGATCTTCAGATCGCGCACATCCATCAGCACCTGTGCCACCGTCACGCAGTTGGTGAAGACCGACAGCGGCAGCGGATTGAGCCGGATACGACGGGCGACCTGCAGCACGGTGGTTCCTGCATCCAGGAAAATGGCGCTGTGGGGCACGATCATCTCGAAAGCCGCATCGCCAATGGCACGCTTGGCCGCGATATGGCGCTGCTCGCGGACCTCGAAGGCAACTTCGATGCCCGCACTTTCGGCAATGCGCGCGCCGCCATGCGTGCGGGCAATCACGCCCTCGGATTCCAGCGTTAGAAGATCACGGCGAATGGTTGCCGGCGAGGCGCCCACAGCATCGGCGATCTCCTGAATGGAGCTATATCCCGCACTGAAGAGATGCTGACGAATGGCCGAGGATCGATCGTCTTTCACGCTGAGAGCTCTTTCGCTTAATCAACTGATCGCATCAGGCCCTGTTAAATAATCATTGTCAATCGCGTTTTTGATTTTTTATGATTGAATTGGTAAAACTCAAATATTATCAGAGAAAGCTAAAAGCGTCGCAGCCCAGTCAAGCGTGCCGATGCCTCCGACCGGGGAAACGCTACTACCCTTTGGCGGATCACCGCACTTTTCGGCACCGCTAGATATTTGGAAAATTTGACGCCATGCGGCGGTCGGACAGGTGGCCGCACCTGTCCGCCGGGCGTGCCAGTGCTCTAGCCGCCTTGTTGCGAACAGGACCGGGATCAAAACCGTACAAGTGTGAAAACCTAAGCCCGACGCGCTTGGGAAGGCATAATCAGCGCGGCGTGGCAAATCTTACCAAATCAAGACTTGCCATACCGCACCCATGCCCGCCTGCCTTCGACAGCCTCAACGCCAGCCGAGAGCCGGCGCGACGTGCTTCAGGATGGATTCGATCACATGCGCATTATAGGCGACGCCGAGCTGGTTCGGCACAGTCAGCAGCAGCGTGTCGGCTTCGGCAATCGCTTCATCCTGCGCCAGTTGCTTGATCAGCGCATCCGGTTCGCCCGAATAGCTCCGCCCAAAGATGGCGCGTGTGCTTTCATCGATATTTCCAATGGTATCGCCGTCCTTGCCGCCATTGCCGAAATAGGCGCGGTCGCGATCATCCATCAGTGCAAAGATGCTGCGGCTGACCGACACTCTGGGCACACGCGTGTGGCCCGCTTCGGTCCAGGCCTGGCGGTAGGCACGGATCTGCGCCGCCTGCTGGATGTGGAAGGGCTCGCCGGTCTCGTCGTTTTTCAGCGTCGAACTTTGCAGATGCATGCCCTGCTTGGCAGCCCAGATAGCGGTCGCGTTCGAGCTGGCACCCCACCAGATACGGTCGACCAGACCGTCGGAATGCGGCTCGAGCCGCAAAAGGCCCGGCGGATTCGGAAACATAGGCCGTGGATTTGGCTTGGCAAAGCCCTGCCCCTTCAGCACCTCCAGCAGCACCTCGGTGTGCTTGCGGCCCATGTCCGCGTCACTCGCGCCCTCGGCCGGCTGATAGCCGAAATGGCGCCAGCCATCGATGACCTGCTCCGGCGATCCACGGCTGAGCCCCAGTTGCAGGCGACCGTTCGAGATCAGGTCGGCGGCACCGGCATCTTCGGCCATGTAGAGCGGATTTTCGTAACGCATGTCGATCACGGCCGTGCCGATCTCGATCTTCTTGGTTTTGGCGCCGACCGCAGCCAGCAGTGGAAAGGGCGAGGCAAGTTGTCGGGCAAAGTGATGGACCCGGAAATAGGCGCCATCGGCACCCAGTTCTTCGGCCGCGACCGCCAGATCGATTGACTGCAGCAACGCATCGCCGGCCGACCGGGTCTGCGATTGTGGCGAGGGGTTCCAATGGCCGAACGAGAGAAAGCCGATCTTTTTCATGAAAATTCCACCTGTTGAATGCCAGCGTCGCTGGTTCTGTCGGCACGATATGGCGATCGTGAGCAGCAGTTAAAATGCCCTGAACACTCTGTTCACTGAGTAGAGACCAAGCGTCTTCGATCAGTGGCTATCGCCCTGGGCCATCGATGCTGACAAAAATCCGCAGACTGAGGATGCGCGCGCAGGCAAGGCGCCTGCTGCCTTGGGCGGTTGGGCCAATGATTGCGGGGTCCGCGATGCCGGCAGATTACTGTGGGTGGCAGATCCGCAAATCTTTGGCGAAACAGCCGCAGCACAAATTTTTTGCGCCGCCTTCAGCCGCCAAATTCATTTCAGGCTGAAGGCCTGACGGATCATGTCGTCGGTTTCAGTTTGCTGCACCACAACACCATACCAGCCAAGTCCGTCATAATCCTCGTATCCAAGCGTCTTGGCGAAGGCGACGATGGCACCGTTGCGGTCATAGTAGCTGCCGCGGGTCAGTCCGTCCGGACGCGTCAGGGCGAAATCGGAAAACAGCCGCGCCGGATCGCTGCAGGCGATGATGCGGCTGGCGCCGTCCAGCAACATGACGACGGTGCGTTCCGCCACATGCGCCGGCAGATTGGCTTCCTTGTCGACAATTGCCTGACCCTGGTTCTGCCAGTCGAAGTAGACGCCCAGCGTTCCCAGCAATTTTCCGTCAAGCTTGCCACCTTCGCGCACGCCGGTCGCGTAGACCAGAGCCGAACGCCGGTCATGCATCGGGCTGAGTTTGACGTCGTCGACAATGTACTCGTCGCCTGTCTTCAACGCGACAGCCGCCTGAAACCAGGGATCGGCGGCAAGGTCCGCACCCGCAAGCCGGCGGTGATAAGCGGGATTGGCAGAGGCAACCACCCGGCCGGACAGGTCGGTCAGGACCAGATCGAGATACACCGTATAGAATCGGCTGATGACGCCCAGCCGTTCCGACGCAAAAGCAAGGCGCTGCGGTTGCGGGTCCTGCAGCGCCTCCCAGAGCGCGGAATCGGTCGCCCACCAGCGCACGTCGGCAGTTCGCTCAAACAGATTGCGCACGATCAGCTGCACCAGCGTCTGAGCGATATCGCTCAGCCGCACCCCTTCCATTTCCTCGACCAGGGTGGCGGCCATGGAGCGGCTGAGCCCGATCCGCGACAGGACATTGCGCTGGAACTGGACCGTCATGTCGCTGGCCACCTGCGCAAGGCGCTGGACCTCGTTGGCAACGACGGCAAACCCTTTGCCGGCTTCGCCAGCCCGCGCGGCCTCGATCAGGGCATTGATGGCCAAAAGCTTGATCTGCTTGACCACATGGGTGTTGTCGGCCCCGAACTGATCGAGATCCCGACCAATTTCATTGGTCACGACCCGCATCGATCGCGGGGTTACGGCGGACGGCTGCACGCCGGTTTTTTCCACGTCTGATACGGTCATTATCAAGGGGCCTCGGCATGGCTAAAGTGCTTTTATAAAAGTCCAATTTTCATCAATTTTATTATGAAGCAATATAGTGACACGTTCTCATGAATGTGAAAATCATGAATTCGGGGATAAATGCCCAATTGCCGGTATCCGACGGTCGAAACGGTCACACAGCTCTGTCTCCCCGAGCCGGACGAGCCCCTGACCGCAGCGAACGACCGCGCTCAAGGGGCGTGACAGATTGTCTGATCGCGGTTTAAGCCGGCGTCCGAATGCCCTGGATCAACGCTGTGATATAGCCATAGCAATAGGCAAAGGCGACGCCTTCCGGATCGCGGCCATCGATGGTCGGGACGTGGTCGGGCATGACCATGTATTTGTAGCCGACTTCTTCATAGATGCGCATCGAGCGGACCATGTCCATGTCGCCTTCATCGGGAAAAGTCTCCGAGAAGGAGAGCTTCTTGCCGCGGATATTGCGGAAATGGATGTTGAACAGCTTGCCGCGTGTGCCGAACCAACGGATCACCTCGTCGATTTCCGACTTCGGATCGTCGAGCATCTCGCCGACCGTGCCCTGGCAGAAGTTCAGCCCATGATAGGGGCTCTCATGCATGGTAACGAATTTCTTCAAGCCGTCGACGGTGCCGAGCACGCGGGTAACCCCCTTATAGCCGGGCGGCGTATAGGGATCATGCGGGTGGCACGCGAGCCGCACCTTGTTGGCTTCGGCCACCGGCACGACGCGGCTGAGGAAATAGTCGATCCGCTCCCAGTTCTCGTCTTCCGACAGCACGCCGGCAGCGCCAGGGGCTGCGTTCTGATCGACCAGATCCCAGCGGAACGAAGCATTGCGCGAACCGCCGCGGCCGAGTTCATCCGGGCTGCGCGGAATGCCGATCAGGTTGAGATTGTATTTGGCGGCCGGAATGCCGGCCTTGGCGAGATTTTCGATCAGCGTGCAGATCGCATCGATCTGACGGTCACGATTGGGGCCGGCCAGTAGGATGTCGGGATAGGTGGCCGTCTCGATCGGGCTGGAGGGCAGCGGCAGCTGGATCATGTCGAGGATCAGCCCGAAACTCTCGACCTTTTCGCGCAGCGCCACCAGGTCGTCGAGCGTCCAGCGGTCGAGCGGAACTTTCGGATCGGCGCAGATGTGCTGCACGCCGAGTTGCGACCAAACGCGGTAGTCATCGTCTTCGCGGGCGGCGAGCTGTGTTCCTACGTACATGATTTGTCTCCCAGAATGTCGGTCAGCGGATTGGATGTCATATGACATAATATGAATTTCTAACGGTGTCGAGCGTTCAGCGGCCAGCCAGACGGCGGTATTGTCGCTGGCTGGCCAGCAGATGAACCCGCATGGCGGCCCGCGCGCGCTCCGAATCCTGCTCGCCGATCGCGTCGAGAATCTCGGCATGCTCGGCCAGAACCTCGGCAAGATACTGCGGATCAAGAGCATCCGGCAACGTCGGAAACTGTCCGCGCGGAATGGCGCGAGCGCCAAAATGGCCCAGAACCTCTGTATAAAACCGGTTGTTCGTCGCTTCTGCAACGCGCATGTGAAAGGAAAAATCCGCCTCCACCGTCGGCTGCTGGCTGTCGATCAGGCGGGCCATCTGCTCAAAGGCGGACCGTATCCGGCTTTCCTGTTCGGCCGAACGCCGGTAGGCGGCAATGGCCGCTCCTTCCGCCTCTATTCCCAGCCTAAGTTCCAGTAATTCAAGCGTTTCTGGGATATTTTGAACCTCGCCAGGCGTTAATCGAAGCCGCTTGACCTGAGGCTCGCTGACAAACACGCCCTTGCCCTGGATCGGTTTGACGAGGCCGGCGGCACGCAGTTCGGTAATCGCCTCACGCACCACCGTGCGGCTGACGCCGAACTCCTGCTCGAGTTGTTGTTCCGTTGGAATCTGCGCGCCGACAGCGAGATCCC
>Ga0247730_1000566_pt1 | contig 25748 bp, 32 predicted proteins | sample UWRJL073202C2_FD_180959 | JGI IMG/M metagenome (GOLD analysis project Ga0247730, IMG submission 180959) | Plant litter microbial communities from Arlington Agricultural Research Station in Wisconsin, United States - UWRJ-L073-202C-2 | ecosystem: Environmental > Terrestrial > Plant litter >... | reverse complement strand
ACGCCTTTGTTCCAAGCTTTAGTAACACATCAAGGCCAGCAAACGGCTACTTACCTCGAGTCGCACGACGCGTCCACTGTCCAAGAGCAACTCAAACGACCGTCTCATACGCATGTGAGGCTTATCATTTGAGTTATTGATCGCTTCTTCGCCGCCTTCATCCTCATGATCACTGTCTGAAGTTTCAACGAATGCGTCTTCGATATGGCTACCAGTGACGCGATCCGCTTCCGAAGCTGTTTCCTTATGATGCTGAGGGATGACTTGCTGGAAGGCTCTGCGAACAGCAACAATACAACGTAGGTCAAACACCCCAGTGGCATGTCGAATCTGGTGTGCTCCTCTCTTCACTTCGCATTCCCGCATATGAACCGCTTCGCGAGATGAAAGACCAACGGGAATAGGGGGATTGGCATGGGCAGGATTAACGCGGAACAAATAACCATTGTGAGTGGTTAGGTATACCTGTTGTTTTGTCTGGGTGTTGGGACGAATGCGATCTAGGTATCCTTCGATAGCGGGTGGTTCTATCAGCTTGGTTCCATCTCGAAGACGTAAATGCCTCGGGAAATGATCTCCCAATCGTAGTTCTAGTTGACAAGGGACCGTGGTCTGTGGCGAAGATTAGCCTCAAAAGGTGTTCTTCTGGCGATGCAACTTGCCAGTTTGGTCGCCAGGCCGCATAGCACCTCCCAGCGTCGCTTCTTGCCATTGACGTCGTCTCCCAGCCAAATCCAATCTAGAGAAGAACCCATTCTCCATGCGAGCTCCAGCACTTTGCCTTGTTCGACTTGATTCTCGATGATGGTTTTATAATCTTCGATAGAGCGCATAGTTTCTGTACACAGACTCAGAATGTTCTCACGTGAGGTAATTTGGTACGTGTCGACAGTATCAAGAAACGGGATATCAATCTTGACTTTGACATCAAGAGCAGGGTTCCAAACTTCCAAGAAATCAGGCAGCTCTCCTCCAGTGTGCCGCCTAACACTCTAGTCAGCTCGGTGGACGGCTAGCAGATTGCAGCAGCTTACCAAAGTTGATATAACCAATCGTAAGCCCTTGAGCGAGTCCGAACTTTGAACACGAATATGTTTAGACCCTCTTTCTCTGGCAACCCCAATCTCGACCTCTTGAGCAGTTTGTGGGTTGAGAACGGAGGAGAGAGCACAGAGAAGGTGAGGTCAACGAATGAGTATAGTGAGACCTTCGTCTGCGTCGACTTCAAACTAATAACAAACGCCAGATGCTTGTGTCCAAGCACTCGCTCTTTCCCTGGAAACGTCTACAAAACATAAGAATTCCTCAAGGCAATTACAGCCCACTCACATAGTCTTCGTATAACTCAATACGATCGTTTCTCCATACGACCATGTACTCGCCCCAATCCTCGTAGCGTAAGTCGGAAGTAGTCTTGTTCGTGTGTTCGTCGAACTGGCGTAAATTCTCGAATTTCGTATAGTTAATTCGTACGAGCATGCGATCTGCAGTTGTAAATCAGAAGTAGGCTCGGTGCGAAAGTATATTGGATGTACCTCTCATAACAACGTCATCTCCCCAGTCGATATTCTCAGTACCAACCGAAGCTACGTCGGCCATGGCCCCAGCACTGGTAGCTTCGACAGCATCGCCTGTCCGTTGCAGCACTTCCTGTGGGAGAGCTGGAGGTTGTGTGGCTGGATCAGCATAGTGAACAGTCTTCTTCTGCTTGGTATTCATCGCTACGGTGTCGCTTATCGCGGTAGATGGAAGTTGGAGGATAGGGACAGGTCTTCGAGGTGCCTCCGTACGGGCTCTGCTGAAGTAGGAGTCTCGGGAGGGCATGCGTTCTATGAGTGGGGTTTGGGAAGTGAAGCTTTCAGGAGCAGTAATGCCGTTCGGCGCACTGAGGATTTGCGCATCGCCGAGCTCCGTATGGGCAGTAGCGTATGAACCTTGAGTAGTAGCTAGTGATGGTCGCGGAGGGATCTCCGTGCGGGGAGAAGACAGAGAACGAGAGTGGGAGGATCGCGTAGAGACACGCGTAATAGAATCCTGAAATATGTTCAAGCCCAGCAGATTTCCGACCTGGAACGTATTGCCGACCCAACGATCGTTTGTAGGGAGCTCCTTTCCCTTTCCTCGTCGTGCAGCTACTGTCTTTCCCCAGTCGCTGGCTCGCCAACGCCTTAGCATTTCTTCGCGTACACTCTTTTGTTCTCGCTCCCAGTCTGCGACGTCGCCTCCCTCGCGCACAAACCATGCCAAGGCTACATCCTTGATGATGGCTCTCGCGGAGTCTCGGTCCTCAGAGTCCACGGCTTCATCTTCCTCTACTTTCTGGTGAGCAATGAAGACTTTCTCAGGTATCGGACCCAAAAAATAGCGCTCTTCGAAGTGTAGAGGGTGCCCTGATGAGGAGGATGCGTTAGAGGTAGTTTGTACGAGTGGCGGCCTCGTTGAGCTCGACGAAGCCGCCATTAGAGTATTCGACATGGAAGTAGTGTGGTGGAGGTATCACGTTCATTCGAACTGACAATGGCTTCATGTTGCGCATGCGACTTGAAGGAGGAGCCGAGGCGGTGGATCAATGCACAACGTCATTTAGCCATCAAAATCATCAATAATAGGAATGTAGCTATTTCGTCGTGGATACATCGGGGTTTCATTTCTACAACAGAACTGTAAACGTGAGCAGAGCAAGCGAACTTCCAGAACAATGCCACAAATAACGCATGGCACAGGGGAAGGGTAAGAGGAAAGCATCAACTAGCACTGTGAAAACGTAACAAGATTCAGAACAAAAGGAAAACGGAAAGAAAAAGAAATAAGGCGTTAACAACTCGTGAAACTACATGAATCAGAAGGGGACATCTAGTCCCCAGACTCGTAAACAACAGCGTGTAAATGGCGTGGGAATTAACGTAACAATGCGCAAGCGCGACGTGAGAAAGTGAGAACAAACGGAAAGCAAACAAGCATATAGGAGCAGGGAGCAAGGGTAAGCATAGCATAGATCATAACACCAGACAATCACCAGAACCATAAGGAAGACTGAGACGGACACCAATCACAAAGCACGCAACGCCGTTCTAGCAGGCGTTGGTCTTGCAGGTGTCGGTCTTCCTTTGGGACGGGGCCGTTTGATTCGCAGTGATTCGTTAGGTCTAAAGGTAACCGGATTAGTAGACGCGCTGAAGCCAACACAATGAAGACTCACGTCTTTGCAATGGAACCCTGGCTCGTATTCACCTCGTTCTCTTTCAAGTCAGAGGGAGCAGTGGAAGTCTTCGCACCCTTCCTTTTCGCCCATCCAAGTGCGGACCTTCGAGCAGCAGAACCAACTCGAGGGCGCATACCAAGTTCAGTCAGGTCAACTTTGGCAGGCGATGGGATAGGTGGTATAGGGATAACATTGTGATCCCTGAAAACCTCACGCAAGCCTGAGCGGCTGGTCTTAGACTGTTCAGGTGATACGGATATCTTGACGCCACGGTTCGGTGTGGGATAAGGAGATGGTCGGGACTGAGTTCGAGATCGAATGCGTCGAGGGAAAAGTTCCGTAGGAAGGGGACCGTATGTCTGCACCGAATGCTGCAGAAGAGCTTGCATACCATCCGGGTTCTTAGGTGGAGAAAAGGCTACATGGGCATCAGTTGCTGTTGCTACATCACGAAATATCACTTTTCGCACCTTGCAATGCGTCCACGGACATCGGTGTATCAATCCAGACTTGCCGACTCTCTTTGACAGTATCCTCAGCTTCTTCGCGCAGTTCATAGTACCGGCGAAGAGCCACAATGCCTCGTTCATCATCCCAGATAGGAATCGTATCTTCAGAAAAGCTGATTGTATCCGAGTCCACCACGAAGATTGGCTGTTGTACTGTGGGGCTACTCCTCTTGGAAGGGACGTTGGGTGAATTCTCTTCCTCTATGGTTTCGTACACAGAGCTGCGAGAGGCGCGGGCTTCGGTGATCCGGCGACGATGACCTTGACCACGAGCACGGGAACGAGCACGATCGTCTGCTCTCCCAACTGGGAAGCTAGAGTTGGCCATGATCATCTCAATCTCACTGAAATCGATACTGGATTGGGATCCCTCTGACATAGAGGAAGAGCCATCTGAAGCAGACAAGGGAGGAGTGTCTCTGCCGGAGCTTGAAGTCGTGTATGTGCTCGATCGGGTGCTGGAACGAGGACGACTAGCCGGAGCAGGACGAGAGAAGACTGGGACCTGATGTACTGCACAAGAGGGTTAGCAAAAAGTGGGGTAAATTGGTGCAATAACATACCTGGAAGCGAGAACGATGCATCTTCGCCTTGAGCCATGAGAGCGCTCTCTTCCAGGCTCATGCGTTCAAGAAGCCCTCGCTTGGCTCTGATCATCCGCTCATCCCCAAATTTAGATGAGGTCGACGACGCGATGGACGGTTGAGCAAGGATCCTTTGCCTCTTGGGAGAAGCCTCAAGCAGGATAGGGGCTGGACGAGTACGCTTCTTTCTTTCGACTCCGCGCATTTGTACAACAGGGGAACCTCCGATTGCAGAATCCATAGACTGTCGCCTGACATGGCCTCCACCAAGCATCTAAGGGAATTCAGTAATGGAAAGGAACAGTGATCGAAAAAGTACAACTTACGCTGATCATAGTGTCATCAGAACGCAGGCTTTGAATGCCCGTGGTATCGTTGACACTGAGCTCAGAGGAGGGGCGAAGATGTTGGAACACTTGTCCTCGAGGTCTGCTGTAGCCGTGTCCGAACATGGACTCGGAAGATACGCTGACTCGTTGGCCAGTCTTATCAAACAAAGAGTCTTCGACATCTGACCTCTGACCATCGTTGTCCATGATAGAATCGTATGTACTGCGCCCGTAGGAAGTACGATCATAGGCGCTCTCGTCATCGTATCTGCTATCCCTAAACGAGTCTGAAGGAGAAGCTGAGATTGCGGGCAACGTAGCTCCAGCATTGTCGAACATCTTGTCACCTAACCCAGGGCGACCCATCTGTACAGCAGAGATGTCACTGGCAGAGGAATCGATAGAGTAGTTGGGTCGGTGGGAAGCCCAAGCGGCGCGGCCTCCAGCGGCACCATACATTGCGTAGGAATGGGCGATGGAGCTCCCGCTGACACTGGAGGCATTGCGTCGGTGACCAAAGCTACGGTTGTATAGACTGATGGGTGGTCCTTGAGAAACAGATGCAACGGACGCAACGGACTCGTGTCGACGATGTCCAACTGGCTGGAAGTAGAAGCTTGACGCATCACTGTCTACTCGGCGACGTGGTGCAGCCGCATGATTGGGCAAGAACGAGAACGTATCATCCATCGACACGGACATCGACATTGACGTAGTCAAATTCTCAACAGATGGACGCTCTTGCAAGCTGGGTAGGCCAAAGTCGAATGGATCAGGAATACCAGGATTCACTAGATGACCATACGATGACACGGAAGCGAAGCTCATCGCGGACTCTTGTCTTCCATGATAACCACGGCGAGCATTTGCTGCAGGAGGAGGATAGTATGGTGCACGGTTGTCGGGGAACTCGAACCCTCGTCTCACTTCCTCGAAGGAGTCCATACCATCGAAGCTGAGGACGGACGAATGCGTCGAGTTTCGGACGCTCGAAGAACCTGCAGAATTGTCTTCGGTCCTGGTTTCTTCCACACTGGAATCCGCGCGTTCATGCATGATTCTTGCAGGGATTTCGGTGGCCTTCTCGAGGATCGAATTCATCACGGAATCCTCTTCTTCTTCCATGTTCAGAGAAGAATTAGGAGACGTCGAAGACGATGGCTTGCCACCGAATTTGAACTCTTTATTGAGCTGACCAGGAGATGGACGCGACAGTGTCACCGATTGCACCTTGGCATTGGTAATTATTTCGAAGTTTGAGTCGGTGTAATCCATGTCATCAGACTGCGTAATATCCAGATTGACTGAAAGATCACTTGCTCCCAACATGCTGTCGTCCGTAACTGCGACAGTAGACATAAACTTGGATGACAAGCCCTCTACAGCAACTGTCATGTCGACACTGCTATCAAGATGAGACGGGAGGGAAGGCACTGGTGGAATTTCAGTTGTAAGGAGACCGCCCAGCAAGTCGATCTTTGCTGGAGTACGGAAGGCATTTTCAAGCTGCTCGACAAAGCTCCTCCTATCAGAACCTCCTGATTCATTCAACTTCATTAGTTCACCCGTAAAATCGAAGGATTTCTTGGTATCCTCTTCGGTGAGACCAGACGAAGTCGTCTCTTCCAGATCGGCATAGTTTTCGTCATCGTCAATGACCTGAGCTCGGAAGACTGGCATGTCTTGTACCGAACCAAACCCTTTAGGCTGCGCCGTCATCGGGGGAGAGCCTGGCGAAGGCGGTGCAGGACGGTAGGACATTGTATCATCAAACTCTCTGCTCACTCTGCCTTTCAGAAGCTCCTGAAGCTCGTTGGGAATATCGGAATCTGGATCAGACGAGTCGACATCATCGTCCTGATATAAAGAGACATCTGAGGCTCCCATGGTACCCTGCATGCCTAGCATACGCCTGGTTTCACGAGCAATACCAACACGCGCGCAGTTATCAGACTCTGCGTAGCTCTCAACGGAGCCAACGCTCGACTTGGGCTCGATCCGCGAAAAGACTGGGAAGTTGCGGACAGTATCTGCACTGTGCAAGGGAGTGTCCGAAGCAGCCTTCTCGAACATAGCAGACCGTTTCTTGACTATATTCAACGGGACTAGAGCCTGGCGCGAGCGTGCGGGACGAAGGGCGAGCAGAACTGGGGACGCGTCCTTCGCAGGACTGGGAGTAAAGTCTTGTGCAGGAAGTCGCTTCTGTGAAACTGGGGTGCCAGCAGGTAAAACAGGAGGACCCTGGTTCGCCACTGATAGAGACTCCAGCACTTGCCATGAAGCAATCTGCTGCCCTATCATAGTGCCTTGGAGCTGACGACCACGGGACTGAGCATATGGCCTCAGTGAAGTTATGGACGAGACATCTTTGCGCAGGGTCTTCTTCAAAGGGCTCTCCTCTTGCTGGGCTCGACGGATCGGTGAAGCCCTCAGTGGGGTCATGTCTGGAGTAGCAGGAGTTGCTTCGAGATCGAGATTGTTGATAAGCTGAGCAAGATCATTGGTTGCTGCGGATAGCATGGACAAAACACCTGTAAACGATACAAAAATCAGAAAATGTTACAAGTCCTTGAAAGAAGACAACGCACCATCCTCAGAATCCTCATGGAAGGGTTTGGGGCGAGTGCGTCCTAACAGCTGCTCAGAAATGGGGCGCTGACGAGATCTTTTGGCGGGAGTGTTCAATGGAATATCGTCATCATCTTCGTTACAACTATGCCCATCTGCAGTGGCAGCCTCGACCGTTAGTATTGGATAGGCAGCTACTGATGAGGCAGATATTGATGAGGCTGCTATTGACGAAGCAGGACTCTCAGGAGCAGAGGCACCCTCAGCAGGGAACACGTCAGCCACAGGCGTGCGTCGCCTTCCTTCAGACGAATGTCTATTCTCCCGTGGTTGCGCTACAGTAGCCTTCTCATCCTCGCTCTGACGCTTGGTCTTTCTCTCTTGCTCTCGTGTCTCTCGGACGGTCTCCAGTCCATTTTCATCCCACCGAATAGACCTAGCGGAGCTACCGGATGATGCATTTGTGGTGCTTGAAGCAACTGACATAGGCCTCAAAGAAGATCCAGTGGAAAGGACAGATCCAGATCGGTTGCGGTTCATGTATTGTGCAGAATCCGCGGACAGGCGATTAGAATCGGGGATAGCGAGAGAAGATGCAGAAGAGCCGTGGCGGACGTTGGGTAGTCTCATTGTTGAAGGCAACCCCAGACCGAGGCCGAGGACACTGCGCTTTTTAGTGCCCAAGGTCTTTGCTGCTTCGGGGCTCGCAGTAAGAGCACCGGCCTCAAAGCTACTGGTGGAACTCCGAACAGGGGCCTTGCTCTTCTTGGAAGACTTCTTGGCCTTGCGTATGGAAGACTTATCCTGCGCCTTCGATTTCTCTTTCGTGGAGATGTTGTCTTGTGGCGCTGCAGCAGTTTCGTCCGAGTTCTTGAGTTGTGCCCAGCTGCCCATACGCGCCAACGACCTGACCGAGCGAATGGCACGAACAGCTATAGACCCTTGGTTAGTTTCTCCATCCGAAGGAGGTGCCAACAGCCCCCCAAACGTGGGCGTAGTAGAACGCGACTGTGGTTGGTGACCAAGACGGCTTTCGTCATCGTCAGGCATAGGAATGATCTGTACATGGGCGACAGTGTTAGGCGGTGCATGTAAACCTCTGACACTCCCTGCGTTGAGAGAACCTTCACGGGGTTCTGAGGTAGTGTTAAGAAAAGGCTCTGGGGCTAGACAATACTTAAATATCAGAAATATTATGAATAAATGGAAAACGTACTTCGCGAGCGTGTATTATTCTGTGACAATGCAATTGTCGGGGCTGGAGCTATTGAAGGTGTCAGCAAAGTCAAATATGAGAAAGTTGTACTCACACTTGGAACGGCTTTTCGTCTTCGACTGCTCCTTGTCTTTAGAATCTTTCCTGCCACGACCAATTGTCCACCACTTGTTCTCCTTGACTGGTTCGTCTTTCACTTTCAAAGTCGTAGCACCTTCCTTTGAAGGTGCTTGCGTGGCATTCGTAACGTCATCTAGAGCCTTTCCCCATCCCAGTCCACGTAGTCCAGCCCTTGACTTCTTCTTGTGGACCATCAAAACTTCTCCGAGCTCTGAATCGGCAGAAGGGTCGACGTAAATCTCAAAGCCACCACGGGTACTTGAATCACCACCAACTCTCCTGACGACGTCGGAGAAGTCTCTTTCCTTCTTCCTCGAACCTTCGCGAGCACTTCCACCGAGGAGGCTGAGTTTCGATTTCTTTGGTACGAGTCGTCTTTTGGAAGGGCTGTCAGAGTTTCGAGGTGCGAGTGCGGCGGGGCCAGCCCATCCTTCCGCGTAATCAGGGAAGGGAGGCGAAATGGAGGCCCAGGATTCGGAGGACATTGAAAGGCTGGGGTCTGTGGCAGAAATCAAGTGGATACTGGGGATTTCATGGGTACGGGATTGGAGAGTGCTCTCATCCATTCTTGGACGCGTCAACACCTGGGTGGCGTTGCGCGTCAGAGTGTTCATGTGTATGTTTCTTGGTTTGCTCGTTGTGGATGTACTGAGGGTTATGTTGTGGATTTTATAGGTTGTAAATGGGATGTAAATGTGAGGTTATGTTCAGGCTGTCGTAGAGCAACAGATTGAAAAGTCGGTTGCTCAGGAGTTCAGAACGAAACACGCGTTACTTCTTGTGTCGTCAATTAGTGGTAACTGTAGAGTTGCCAAGTCAGTATACGCGTCGTTGAAGATGGAGAATAAGGAAGGAGTGGAACATGGGCGAAAAAGAGACTGTGTGGCACTTACATGTCAAGAAACGACGCACCTATGGTCACTGGCACCAGCAACTCTGATCAACACGCCAACTTAGGTCGCAGAGCGAACTTTGAAAACGAATTGGAGACGGAGGAGGACAAGACGCAGAACACGTGAACGCGAAGTTCAAACGCGACCAAATTGGGATATCATGGTACAGCCTTCCGCCGGTATCCATTTTACATGGCGACCAATGCTATGACGCTGTTCACTCTTCATTAGTTTAGTAGGGATAAGAGGTCATCCTTTACTTTCAATGACTTGCTGGGTCCAGAGGTCAAGTAAAGGGTAATGAGATATTTCTCTTCCGAGTTAGCAATGGGGGGTTTCCATTGATCATGATCATGAGCGGATGTGAAGTCCTTATATTAGTAGAGGTAACTACCAAGTCTTAGAATCGACATCTTACTTGTGCAAACTTGACATGCACATCTTGGAACAATACTCATTTTATTTTCGTTACACAATGCAGTTCTTTTTATTTTGGGTAAGAACATTGTCCCTTCGCACAATCACTTCAGGGCAATCGGCATGGATTACTTCTGTACGTTTCCCCACGGTTGTGGACTGTCGCTCATCTCAAATACGATGTCAGCGCCATAACGAATCTCTTCATGACGAATAATTGGTTCCTGCCTTTCCACGCCATTGACGTGTAATGACTTCACGTAGGGTTTATTCGGCGCGCCGTACGATGTCACCGTTAGTCGGTATCCCCCTAGATTCTCGTCGAAGTTGGGCGATGTTTTGTTCAGGTATCCCTCGGCCCAGGGGAGAGCAATTGTTACACGATCAAAGAATGGCCTCAACGTCTTATCAGCCCTGGAACTTGTCAAAATCCGAGAAGAAAAAAGGCTTACGATCCAACAACGTATACTCCCGATACAGGGTTTACAGGGTAGAAGCCCAATGCGCTGAAGATATACCATGCAGACATTTGTCCACAGTCTTCGTTCTAACTCTCATGAGCTTCATTGCATGAGGCAGGAAATGCTAAACTCACTCCAGAGAGCCCATTGGGCGTATTGTTGTAGTCCGTCCTCGCGATTTCCCGTACTTTCTCTTGAGTCTTCGTCGCCGCACCAGCGAGAGAGTACAGATATGGTATATGGTGAGATGGCTGTAAAGTAGTGATGAAATTGAATAGCGTCCTCTAGAACCTTTCAAGATGTGCACCCACCTCGTTTGTATGGTCGTTGTGCCCACCTTGGAAGTGTTGATCCAAGCTGAGAACAAAGCTTTCCCGGCCTCCTCGTTTCTCGATCAAAGTAGTGACATCGTGAACAACATCAAAGCTATAGGCCCATTTATCACCCTCAGTCCAACCTTGGCTTTCGCCAGCCCACGAGCCATTTGCGTTTCTAGCTTCCATAAATCCAGACTCGTTGTTATAAAGAGTGAATGGAGCTGATAGGGCTCGTTGATAGAGGAAGTCGACTATGTCAGCTGGCTTTCCCATAGCTCTCGCAAATTCTGCGACTGCATAATCGTCATCTATTGGACGCAAATTGTGAGGGAAACAATTGTCGAATGGAATGCAGCTCACATGCATAGTCCATTGTTCTACTAGCACTCTCTGAATGAACATCATTGGCAACCCACCCTTTGGAAGCGTAACTTGACGATAAACCTGCTCGAGCTTCGTAGCTCACATTCTTCAAGAAAGGTCAAAACCAATCTCTTGTCATGATCTTTACAGAATGGACTTCACCTCTTGCCGGTCAAAATATCTGTAGAAATATGTCAGGCATGACCGAAAGTGTACCTAGCCGAAACATACGGAACAGTCAGGTCATCCAATGGGGCGACGGTTGAGTCCTTCCAAAGGGCTTCCCATGCTAGGTCGAGGTCATAACCCTTCTGTATTCCCTTGATGTAAGCCTCTGCAATGAGAGAGTCTGCGTGGGTTGCCACCTAAAGAAGGAAACCCCCTGGATTAGCGACATGTCAGGAAAGAAATTCAGTGAGACATATACCATTATGTTGGTCTCTTTATGGTACTTAGAATACGAGATATACATTCGATTCATCTCGAGATACGCTTACCTACAATGTTTTTCCACATTGGTAGCCAACCGCTCTCTTGATAGTCTTGCAGCATACTTTGAATCATGTCGGGTATACGTTCAGGGACCATTAAGATGAGAAATGCCCATTCTGCTCGGAACGTATCCTAGAAAGTGTCAGCGGCTCGCCCAAATTATGAAGTAGAGCGAAGATAATTTACCCATATCGAGTAGCCCGTGTACGAGACACCATTATGTACCTTCCCGTCATGGCCTGAATAGTACTTGCCACGTTCTGATTGCTCATAAGGATACTAAATAAGTGAGATTTAGTCATTATTTGTCCCTGACCTCCGTAGTGCTAAATGCTTACTTGTAATGCATGATATGCGGCAGTCAAAAATACTGTCCGATTATTTTCAGAGCCTCCCTCCACTCTAACTTGATCCAATTTCTCGGCCCATGCTTTCTTCGTCTTCGCTATAGTGCTTTTCAAAGAAGTGCCGTCAGGTATTTCCTCATCAATGCTGACTCGAGCCTCGTTCAATGATATCAAGGACGTCCCCACTCTGATATCAAGACTTCCTGATCGTAGGGAGCCCAGAGAGAAGGTGGCATATGCTGTTAGAAGCTCAGCGTCGTCGAAATCAGTAACACCTTCAATAGTCGTCTTGTTCTGGCCATAAGTAATGCCAACGGCCAGGAAGGGCGCGTCAAAGCGAGCACAAAACCAGCCCTTGAAGTCGCCTGTTACTTCCGATGGAGATATGCGCGCGTCTTGGATTTCCGAATTATAACCACAGATTTCTTGCCGCTCCTCAAAAACTTGAATCCCTCCGGTAGGAAAGACCGTCGTATATTCTCCTGGGCCACCTGGATGGGCGACACTGAACATGGTGGATGCTCGACTAGCTTCCAAAACGACATAAACAGTCTCATTTGATTGTTGAGTGCCATCGAAAGTGAATGCTAATTGGCCGACGTGAGAAGCTAAGTAGCCAGATCATGAGTGTGAAGTTCCAGATACTATTAGTAGTAAGGCCTTACTTGCGGACATGTTAACGCCTATTCCCCTCTCAAGCCTTACCCAGTAAGATGCAGGGCTAATATGCTCTGTATTTGATACCTTTTGTAAACCGCGTTCTTCGAAGGTTGAACGAATTGTAGTTCCAACGCCAGGTTGAATAGTAACGCCGCCGCTTTCGCCCATCCAAATCGCAGGTTGTCGGGTTGCGGAGAAACCATGAATTATCTCAGAGTCCGAGCAATTGTATGGAAGCCGAGAAACGTAGTTTTCGTGCGTCTGAGCAACCCAGCGAGTACTTCCAAATGGGGAGCCAACAGAGGGTATCATGCCTCCTGAACCATTCGGAGTGTCCCCTAAAGAAGCGTCAGTATTCCATTGGAGAACAAGGTAAAGTAATGATGCCTACCTGCATTTCCAATGAGAGGATTGACAAAATTGAGATTGGAATGAGGTGTTGCGATGGAAGTCGCTACTACCAGAGCAGTAGCAAGAACTGACTGTGATGAGATGTCCTTCATTGCGGGAATATGGCCATAAAATGGTCAGGATCCGGCCGTTTGTATCTATTTTAACAGCGAAGTTGCAAACAAGGACCAGGCTGCGGTAATCCCAGATGAGAAACAGTAGTAGATCAAGTGTGGGGTCGACGGCCTGTCAGTCAAGCAGATCTGCGGAGATCGTCTGACTTGATCCGGCGGGATCAAATTTCCTTTTCTGGGTTCAATGGCCGGATGTACTTATATGTCCGTCGTCACTGCTGCAAGGTGAATTACCACCACCACCACTGCTGTCGTCGCTGGCAACGACGAGCAGTCCCGCCCTTACATCCCTCTTTTACATGTAATGGCATCTGCCACTACTCCCAAGGCCTCTTCCAAACCCTCCTTTTCGGCAACTTCCTCATCAGATTCATCATCGTCTGTTAGGATTTCTTCTCCCTTGAATCCCGGCTCTCCCCCAAGCGCGTCTTCCACTGGAGTTAAGGGAAGATCTCGTGGTCCGTCAGTCTCAACAATACGCGAGGCTACAGCAAACGATGGACAAGGTCGCACCAGTTCAACCCCAAACGCCAGTCCATCCACGGCGACCCTTGCGCAGATGAAGAGCCTTAGCTCGTCGTCCGTTCGCGGCAGGTCTCGCTCTAAATCTCCTGCTAGGGCTTTTGACGAGCGAGTTTGGCGTAAGGCGCCAGATAGTCCATCTGGAAGAAGCTCATCTTGGCGACCGGACTACGAGAGCAAATCCCATCGCCCGTGGAAAGACACACCGCAAAGACGGAACAGCATTCCACCAGAACAGACCGAGAGCTGGGAGCTGACCAAACTAGTGCGCTTGCCATTTACATCCTTCCATTTGTTTCTCTTACTGATGATGCTTCCGACAGCGTGTACATCAAGCGACGAGCGTTGTTCTAGATATTACTCATGAAGCGTTGAGCTTAGGAGCAGACTTCTTAGGATTCGCCCCAATCCCTGGCCTGGAGCCCGCTGCCAGGACCCTTCTACAGATATGGGACAATGTCCAGGGAGTCGATGTGAGCAAGCTTACATCCCCGTACATTCACGCGTGAAGTTGCTAATGGCCTGCAACAGATGAACCGTATGGCATGCCTGCGGCTTACGCAGCGATGCGCAGAGACTCTGCTTGCTGTCCGTCAAGAAATAAGGGATGCTGGGGATGAGGTTGCCGAAGAACTTTCACTTCCCATCTCGAAACTGACAGAGTGCGTGGTCATCCATTCTCTTCATCCTTGCCAACTAAAATATCTGCTAGAACGTTTCAGGAGCTCTCTCGTGTAATCCAGAAGCAATCGAATCGTCCTTTCCTGAAGCGTTACCTCAAACGAGAGGAAATCCTTCGCGAATTGGCAGGCTGTGATGCAGACCTTACCTCGGCCTTGACCATGTTCAGTGTATGACCATTGTAATTTGCTTCAAATGTGGTTACTGACGTACAATATCTTAGATACGAATTCAGATACGGACATTGAAGCAAACCCAGAAGGCGGCTGAACAACAACGTGAGGATACTCAGCGAATCCTCGAATCGCTTTCACGTCGTCGTTCCTCGTCAGTGGGATCTGAAGGGAATGCTTTGCGTCTCACTGGCATGGGGGAGGACCCGAGGGAATTGACTTCAAGGACTAGGCAAATACATCCCTACCAGCTTCCGACCCCTCCTTTGGCTCCTCCTAGCTCTGGGAGCTCATACTCCGATAGTACCATCCTCCCGACAGTTACGCCCGCTTTTGTACCATATGATGAGCCGTTATCTGCTCAGGATTACCTGCATTCTACTTTGGCTTCGCCCACATTGCCAGACGATATTAGGTCTCCTTCCCAGGTTCTGCGTGCGTTACAAGATCTGCGGCGACAACAGAATGAAGAGGATGCCAACCGCGATATGTCTGATCTGCGTAACCTCATGAAATCTGTGTTAAGCGCAGGGAGCGATGTAGAGATATTGGAACTGCTTGGCGTTACTAGAGAGGAGATGCCCGAGGCAATCAAGACTCTTCAGAGAGCCCTGGAGAGGGTTTGTGAGCGCGAGCAATCAGAAATAGAATGGGAGCAAGTCAACTCTGTGCCCGTCGACCCTCCCCGCGAAACAGCTAAAAGTGGACTGAACAAGATGGTAAGGCGATTCAGCCAGCAGACATCCTCTTCGGAGTCTCGTTCGATAGCTACGGCGGACATGCAAAGGTCTAAGACTGTCGCGACAAAGGCATCTGGAAGTGATAGCAGTGGAGGGTCTAGAGTGAAGGTCCCCGTTTCAAGAGATACGCTTGATCGGGAGTTTTTGGAGAGTGGAATCGATGCACTGAGGCGCCTTAGTAGGGGTGCTGAAGTCTCACTGAATCTGCCCAACTGGACTATTACTCGGTGAGCATAATCGCAATGGCATTCTGCTTCGTATTCACTCTAGCCCGTCAGATACGAAGTCGATCGAGAGCAGAAGATCGGAATTGGATTTTTCTCTGATGTGTATCGTGGAACTTGGAGAAATCTCACTGTCGCTATCAAGGTTTTGGCAGAGACCACACCTCGCAATCTCTTCGTCCGCGAAGTCGAGATTTGGAAGAAGCTGAAGCATCCCAATGTCCTGGAGCTTTACGGTGCCTCAAGCACTAGCGGGGACCCTCCATGGTTCCTTGTCAGCCCCTATGAGAAGAACGGAAGCTTGTCAGAATACCTGCGTCGTATGGCTCCCACACTTCCCCCTGGCGCAGTATCTGGAGATTGGCGTACACGCGCAGCGAGCGCTCCAACTTTTACAGGTGGAGGTGTTGGTAGCCTCATGGGTGTTCATTCACCTGAGCTTCTTGGTCTGGGCTTGAATGAGGAAATGACTGTAAGGAGGAAAAGCGCTAGCCAGCCGTACAACGGGGAGATAGGCAAGGAGTGGAACCTACTGAGATTCATGTATCAGATTGCGAAAGGTATGGACTACCTTCACAGTCAGGGAGTATTGCATGGAGACCTAAAGGTACAATTTCCTTTGCGTGAATCTTCGTGCTTGCTGAGCATACTTGTTTGTCAGGCATCCAATGTCCTTGTGGATGACCAAGTGCACTGTATGATAACAGACTTTGGACAGAGCGAGATGAAATCGGAGGCCTATCGTATCAGTGGAGCTTCTCCTCCCCGTAATTGCTCATATTTTCCCCTCAGAGAATTCCACTGAATATTCATTAGATGGAACTTTGCGCTGGCAGGCGCCAGAACTGATGCAGCATATGGCCGTATTCATTACAAACGAAATGGATGTTTACGCATTTGCTATTACATGCATAGAAGTTCTTTCGATGGGTCGTATGCCATGGCCTTTGGTTGATGACGAGGCTGTCCGCCATTTCGTCCTCCGTAAGTTGCAAGCTTTTTAGGGCTGAGAATATTTAACTGACTGTACTTCTCAAGGTGACAATACTAGACCTCCTATGCCTGCGACGCGGTTCACTACAGATCGTGTGAGGGAAGTCATCCAAGCCTGTTGGGATGCAGATCCCAGCAACCGGCCCGTCTTCTCTAAGATTGTACAGCAACTTCGTGCCATTCGCGACCGCTTCGGGATGGCAGGCATGGAATCTTCACCACATATAGTGTTGCGGCCCATCGAGGATGAGGGAAACAGACGCGCAAGCCCTCCCATGTACCCTATACTTCTGCCCGACATTGTGACATCTGAATCAGACAACTCTGGTCTGTCAGCTTCTCCAGGAGAGTCGTTCATAACCGCTCGATCTACTTCCCGGTCACCGCCAATGCCGTCCTTCTCGTCCTATGCAGATATTTCTGGACCCAAGGTACAAATGCCCGAGCCAGTACCATATGTGCATTCGAGGCCCTCAAGTACGAAACCTCCATCTACAAGCAGAACATCCAGCGTGCTAGATGGGACCAGCTCGGAGGACGGTAGCTCGGGAATATATGGAGAACAAAGTGGGTACGAGTCACCAGAAGCATTGAGTGAGTTGCAAGTGGAAGTGCGGAACGAGCGAAGATACAGAATGCTACTAAATCACGACTATCATCCATCTTGTGAGCGTGACTGTCTTGATCTCTGTATTCTCGACACTGACTCCAGAGCAGTAACTCTGCCTCTTTGGAGTCCCTCTGTGGTTGAGCTTGGTGCAGTTGGATATCTATCGAAACCCGAGGGTAGATTTGTCACGCTGTTCAATTCTCTGACACCGGAGAAGAGTGATATACGGGACATTCGTGGCATGTCGTCTATTAGGGCTTATGGAGAGGTAAATATTGGCACACAGCGTATTTCCGACAAGGAGAAAAAGAGTGCTGCCCAGCGCGGATTGGATGCCATTGCTGGACTCCTCACTTTCAGCAACAGACAATCAAAACTTGAGCCCCTAGCGATCCGTCGCTCCACGTTCCCCCTTCGTGCCGGGCACAGAGCTGCGTACTTACTTGCTGACGTCGCCAAGTACAGTTATGTGCCAAGATTGGAAGCCCCGAAACGATGGTTCAAAGAAAATATCGATCAGATCTTGGAGGTTTATGGTGCAGACTATCGTGTTCAAAGAGAGGACATATTTCTAGGTGTGTAAGAGCGTTAGATAATCAGCTTCATGCTGACATATTCTCGTAGTCATTGGAAGACTGACTGCTCAAGACTACGGCCTCTTTGTTAGCCATAATCACCCAGAGGGGCAGGTATGAAAGATCTCTTACATCACACAACTAACCTGAGACTCACAGTCAACATTGAAGGTTCACTTCAATTCCTTCTCATCACCAGAGAAAGGAATGCCGTGGGGTGAATTCCGCACCGACACTGTTGTTCCTTCTGGGGCTGCAGCTGGTCCGATATACAACGAGTTTCGAGGCCCTACCATGAGTTCCAGCAAGGTTTCTCGCTCTGGTGGTCCAGCTGATGCACTCATTCTGGCCAAAATTCGTTTCAAACCAGATGCCATCGAGCCTACTAGTCTATAGATTGTTCCCTGTGCGCCTAGGACCAAGTTTCCCCTCATTTACGTTCACGCCCTTCCAATTGAACTTCATTGGACTACTATCCATTATTACTACCATACCCGCATAACTTTCTCTTCATGAACAGTCAAAGTACAGAGACCCTGTATATTTGTATATCACATTTTCACGTAGATTTATATTGTTATTTGATGCCAGCCTCCTCAAACTACCTGCTCAGTATTAGTTTTCTTTCGGGCAATTTCTCATTAGTATCAGGGTAGGATTGAAGGTCCAAATGACTCAAATGAAACCATCACACTATATATTTTTGAAGGGCTATGTATCGAAGTCTCAGCCACTACCTACGCTCGCTCGTGATTTTCTCCAGCCTCTTCGTCCTCTTTGGTTTTACGCACAATTGCTTAGGGTGACATACAAGTCACGCCACATGACCGTGACGCGTCGCGCCTGACGGCTGTAAGTTTAATGTCGGCTCTCAGTGCCTCTCATACTCTTACCATAGCCATCAATGCCTCCACGAAAGAAATCTGGCCGTGCTGCATCATCCGACATCGATGATGGTCCAAGTCAACGTGCTACTCGCGAAGATGTCGAAGACGAGGACGAAGCAGGATCCCATCCCGTGAAACAAGAGAAAGCAAAGAAAGCAAAGCGCGCTGTTGCTCCTGCAGCCCCTACCGTCAACGGGGAGCAGAATGTGGAAGATGACACTCCAGAAGATGTGATTGACGTGAGGAACTTTGGGAACCATCCTTTACGTGCAGAACAAGTGATGAAGTTGAAAGGAATGAAAGAAGACTGGGCCAATATTGGGATGGCTATTCTACGTCAAGGGGAAAACAGCATTTCCCAATGCGCATATACTCTGGCTGGAAGTGGAACGGGAGATGCGGAACAGAAGGTGCGTTTCCTGTCCTGAGCTCTTGTTCCAAGTGCTGATCATTCTATTAGAGTCTGGCGTTACTTGAAGGGCAAATGTACGACTTTGTCAACTATAAAGCCATGCTCCAAGTACAAGAGGAATCTTTGCAAGCCATCGCCGACAAGCCTGAAAATGTGAATCTCACGCGATCCTCTGAACCAAACATCTGCTAACGCTCATTTACCAGAGTGATGTTTTGGCGGCATACGAAGACAATGGTAAGGCATTGTGGGATCAATGGAAGGCAAAGACCAAGCGGCAAAAATATGCGAAGGATAAAACCTTCCGTAAATTCAAGGAGAACGTCTATGTGAGTCTTCCCTCTTTCTCTCTTTCGCCTACTTAATGGCATCGTTCTGCAGTCTGCTCAAAACCCTGGGGCTGCTATGCCACCAATTACCGATTTCATTCCGAAAGGTCTGCATTTTTTTCGTTGCTTGATCCATCTATCATTGACAGTTTGGCACTTTAGAGAGGGGCGACGATAGCGACGACGACGACGAGATTGAAGTCGGTGGTGTTACGCAGGACTTCAAGTGTCCTATCACGCTCAACATTATGCGGACACCCATGACTTCGTACGTCTTCCCACTTGTGCTACATTTCAACGTATTGATTGCTTCTACAGCAAACTCTGTCAACATTCATTCTCCAAGGAAGCTGTGGACGACATGTTCAAGTCCGCCAGCGTGCGTAAATCCTGCCCGGCTGCTGGATGTACGAAGAAACTGCTGCGATCAGACTTTGAACTTGATGAGGACTTGGCTAGGAAAGTCAAGGACTATGAGAGGCACATCGCGCGTTCGAGGCAAGACGAGGACGATGGTGAAGTTATAGAGTAACGAAGCTTCGCACTTGCTATTTGCTTATGCTGTATTCACACGTATATGTATATTCTGGTACTGCTGTTCAAAACCACGCAGCCTAATCTGTATCCATTCTGTCTCCTCCACTTTCACGGTCACGATCAGCTTTTTCTTGGACTGCTCGAAGGAAGGGTCCTACACCGGTTCCTGCTTCTTCTGGAAGTCCAAGACCACGCACAAGCCCACCCAAGAGGCCAGTTCTCAGCGCTTGGTCAAAGTTCGAGACTGAACTACGGAATTGAGGGGAGCTGATATAAATGTAATCCTATTAGCTGGTCACGAACGCAATAGTGCAGGGGAAACATACTTGATAACTTGCAACACAACCTCTTGCGAAGGTGGCACCGGTAGATCTGGCGGTAGATGGGGGAATAGAGTAGAAATTAGCTCTGGATGCGTGGCGAAGAGAGGGGTGATGTTTGCTGGCGTTACTACATCTGACAACGATAGTTGCTCTGCAAGGGTTTCCAGTCAGTCTATCCATTACACTGACTGAGTAAATAGACACAGACCATCGGCAGCAGACGTTCTGTTTCCTGCGGTGGATGCCGCCAACAGATCTCCAAGCTGTGCTATCTGCTCCTGAGTAGCTTGGAAAGGCTGGCTATTCGAGAGCACATGGTTTAGTAAGGCTCATTTGATTGGCAAAGGCGTACTGACGAGCCTGATGCTCCTGCACTAGAACCAGACCAAGTCGGGCTGAAATCAGGGTCCTCCAGATAACCATTGAGATTCCTGATGAATTCATCATCGCGAGCAGAAGACGCGTCCTACACGAACGGGTTAGTTTGAACGCTGGTCATTGTAGCGGCACCAATGTTCTAACCTGCAGCCAAAACTGTTTACAATAATCAGCCAATATCTTTTGAGTTCATGAATGGCGACAACTCACGAAATGTCTCTGATCAGAGGAAGAAAACTTGAGAACGTAGACTCGTCCTGATGGAGCCTGGGGAACTTTAACAAAGCTAGCATCGCTAGGGAATAAAATCAAGTCCTGTGTATGAAGTTATTAGAATGGCTTCAGCGTTGGTATCTGAGGCGTACCTCTTCAACTTGGTTGGTATCTCTATTCCTCCATATGAAGTGAAGCAGGCCATCGTCCGCGTTGCTTGTGAGGGCGATAGCACCTTTCGTAGCACTTGGCTCAACTGTGTTTGAGGTTCCTCTTCGAAGAGCACGTCCGGCTTTGAACGCTAGTAAGATCGTGTCCGAATCTGACATGGTGGGTATGAGGAAAGGAGAGCGTGCGACGCGTCAGCCCTATTGGCTATACACAAGGGCACACAAGTATTCACAAAAGGAAAGACCCACTCTGATATATGAGATACGGTGTTTACGCTTAACGCTCATCATGTCGTTGTCTGGAGGTTTGGACGACATTCCGGGCTGGGATTCAGCTGCTGCAAAAGAACCTGCGGATTTGGTTGGCGATGCTATCAAGAAAGAGAAACTGCTGAGGTGCGTGCGTGCTGTTTCTCAGACCGAACGGTGCTTAACTGGAGCTCAACAGGGAAATAGTAGCCTCCCAGGAAGACTTGAGGAGTTGGTACTAATCTCAACCTCATCACTCAATGGCTGAATAAATATTCGCAGCATTACTTTCACGCGTCCAAAGTGTTCAGAAGGAAGTGGACAAACTCAGCTCGAACAACGAGACGCTCCAAATGTACATCGACAATCTGACAGTGCAGATGGCTAAACGCCGCTAAGGCATGCAAGATACGGATACACAAAGCTACAGTTTGGAATATAAGAGAGCAACAGGGTGGAAAGCAAGTCCATGCGAAATGATAGTTAATTATTTCATTCAATGACCTCGAGACGACAACCATTGAACGACGATCTCTCTGAAAGTAACATGTTAGCAAAAGAATGGACAGGCCGAAACCGCGCGGCATACAAGTTATGTTGACTCTTCATGGAACACTGCGATGGAATGCTCGTTAGTGGTTGGGGCTTCTCAAGCGGACATACATACCGAGTAACACTGCGAGACACAACCTGGTCAGCCTGATGCCTTGGGAACATAGCTGAAGACACTTACTGAGACTGGCCTATCCGAAATCTTCCCTAGTTGTCTGTTGACAAGGTGAGGTTATGTTCAAGCTGCGATAAGTAACCGAAGGATCATACAATTCCTTGATAAGGTCTTTGACACTTGCATGGCCTTCAAGGTCGTTCTTGTTTCCCAGCTGACGCGGTGTTGAGTCCTAAATATAAAGGATGAATAGATGATATTAAGACTCACCACTAGCAGTGGCACTCCAACTAGGGTCGATTGTGACAAGAGCTGATGCAGCTCGAACCGCGCTGTGTTGAAAGTGGGGCGCTAGAATAAACTTTATCAGAGTCAATCCTGGGCTACAGGGAGGAAACTAACGTCTGCAGAATCCACCACGAATCTAGGCAGCAGGAGTCAGTGTAAGTGGGGCGCTCTTAAGTTGTTAACACACATGACAGCATCAACGCCGTTGCAATATCTCTCCCACATTGACCTAAACTTTGGCTGACCTGTGAGAGCATTAGCATATCGTTTGAAAAATAGATCCAGGTAGCTTTCGTTCTCGTACCAGCAACGTCCCATAGCTTGAACGTTACATTTCCTTTCCGCAGCTTTCTGAAGTTGAAGGCAACCGTAGGTACGACTTCTTCGCTCCACTGCCAGACTCGTCAGCTAATCCGTGGGCCATTAAAAGCGAGCTGAGGCACCTGTCCCGATCCCAATACGTTCACGAAAGATGTCTTGCCAGAAGCTTGGAGCCCGACAATGGCAACCTCTGCTTGCTTGGAGAAAAACAAGCTGCAGGAAGGTATGAACAGCTGTACAGAGTCAAGCATTCAACGAAGGGTACTACCCAGTAAACCACAGAAGCATCGCTGAGAACATTCCAGGCATGGTAGTACTAGTAGTGGAGGTAATTGGTCAAGTAGTGTAATGGACCCACCAGAGTCTACAACTCATCATGACAGCGCGCGTCAATATAATCGACAATCAATCCTTTCTTCCTGACATTCACCTCCAAATGCACCTATGTCGACGAGTTGGTTTTCGTGCACTGTCTTCCTCCGGAATTAGGCTCCAGTCTACGTCCACAGACTCTTCCTTCCTCATCTCAGTGCCGGAAATCAAAAGAGGGAAACGCGTGGATGTCAATGCGAAACGAGTGCCCCGCCTTAGCAAACGCAAGGCTAGGAAGCTACTGGACGCTACCAAGAAAATAGCTGAAAGGACAGAGGCAAACTCCGCAGATATTAAGAAAAAGCTCGCGAAGCCACAGAAGAAGGAAACATGTGCGTCCATGCATATACCTCTGCTCTAAGAATGACATCGCTAAATTATTATGTCATTTGTCGTAGCAACTGAGTCAGAGTCTTTGAAGTACTCTCGACGCGTTGAAGGGCTTGTACATCCCTCTGAGACCGACACTTTGACAGGTGAGTGGTGATAGTTGCCTATGTATAGCAAACTGTATTGACAACACCGTTCGTAGACCTTGATGCCCCGTTTGAGATGCAACCTGTAGCTCAACTTGAACATGGATTAGATCGGGTCCTATTCAAGTATGTCACTTACCTTTGCGTATGTATCATTCCTCGCTGAATATGCGAATAGCCCCGGTGTTCATTGGCAGCGTGATCCTCGAAGCCGAGTGTACAATTTCCCCCCACATCTAGAAAATATCCCCAACGTTCTAGACTTTGCATTTGAGCGGTTACAAGGCTTTGTTAGCAGCTCCAGGGACAATGTCAGTATAGATGATTTTCTTCGACTCAAATCTCATACAAACATCACCACAGGATTTACGCCAATTGGCACAACGAGAGGGCAAAAAGTTTGCGGGATCGACTTCTTCACTATCTGGAATTCTCAGCCAAATATATTTCCTGATATCTGGTGACAAGAAAGTGGATATTTCGACTCTCAGTAAATCATTTCCTTCAGATGTAAGTGCGCAAATGCTTTCCGGTCTGGACATTCTTCGCTGACACTTGGACCAAAGCACAGAGAATTTACTCCAGGACAGAGGATGGCTCCTACCGTGGTCTATAATTTCAACGACGGTGTATATGCTATAGATTCGTACAAACATCCAAACGGAAGATCTATAGGGGATAAAAATATCCTAGTGTGGATGGTAAGCTTCTCGCATTTATCATTCCGGGGCCTACTAATACCTACTATGACAGGGCACATTATTGGAGAAATATCTTACAATGGATCCCGAACAGTTTTCTGCGTATATGAGAACGGAGACCAACGCGTCCACTTCTGAGGAAACACCTCAGAAAGAAGCTTATCGGTACAGCAAAGTGAGTATATTGTGTAATATATCATGGCTAGGAGCTCACCTACTCTATTACTGTCAGAGTAACCGATTTGTGATGCGTTCTCAACTGGATTGCCATGATCCTCGACTCCCAGGGACAGGAGTGTTTGACTTGAAAACAAGGGCCTGTCTTCCTATAAGAATGGACCTGCTCAATTTCGAAGTACGTTCACTATTCCTGTTCCTGTTTCTGCTCTCAAACTCTATGCTAGGAAAATTCTGGTTACCTTATTCGATCTCAATACGGCGAGATGGAAAGTTTTGAAAGGGAATATTATGATCTTATACGCTCGGCCTTCTTGAAGTACAGTTTCCAAGTCCGTATAGGAAACATGGACGGCGTGATGGTCGCTTACCACAACACTGCGCGCATGTTTGGCTATCAATACATCCCATTAGAAGAGATGGAGGCACGATTGTATGGCAGCACAGATCGTTCAACTGGAGATCGCGTTTTTGACAAATGTGTGAAGTTGATGGAAATTGTGTCAGACGAGGTTGTCAGTTGTTTTCCGAACCAGGTCAGTATATTTGTTCTTCAAATTTGAAGAAGCTCGCTCACAATCACGTCTCAGTCTGTCAAAGCGGTCTTTGAAACTTTAGATGGCTCCAACGAGCTGAAAGTCTGGGTGGAACCATTGGAGTGGGATGAAACCAAAGGCCCCAGACCTATCAAACAGCTTGTCGTCTCTGCTTCAAGCTATCTGGGTGTCGAGCACACCACCCCTTCACGAGCTATCGACCTGTCCTACGACAATTGGACAGTGCACTGGACCGTCACCCATGTCATTGCGAGCGAGGAAGGACTGCGAGCCAGCTTGCGGGAAACCCAGGACCGGGCGTTCCGCGAGTACAGTCTGCCTAGTGGTGTTGGATTTGGCCAGATAGAACATTTCTGGAAGAACCTCAACTTTGGCGGCGAAGTGGATCCCAGTGCCACCGAGACACAAGAGGCCATAGATTTGAAGAACTTCAGGAATGCAGACAGGCGAGTTCAAGCTTTGAGGGCGCTAGCTCGGAATGGCAAAGTCGACTCAGAGAAATGGGAGAAAATGGACAGAGGAAAGCCAAAGCAAGTGTTGGGTAGGGAAGTAACTCCTGAAGAATGGGCTCTTGCGCAAGAAGAAGCAAAAGAGGCGGACGAGGCAGAGAAGCTATTGTTAGCAGCGCAACAGGCCAAGGCTAAGGAAGCTGCCGAAAGCGGGTACGCACAGTTTGGCGAAGGTCTTCTCCCAGGCACAGTGCGCTTCGACGATGCCATGCCCACCACCTCCACGTCATCCAGGGAGGAAGAAAGCCTAGTTCAGGCTTTCGAGACCTACTTGGGAGGGTCACCGGATAATGTTATGATTTCGGAAGGCTATGACGGCCAAGCATCAGCGGAAACAAGTACCCTCGAACAGAACACGTCGACACAGACTGCGCAATCATCCGCAGAGCTGCCTACCGACCCCACACTCTCTCGCGAAACTGTGTCATGAGGCGTCTCACGTCCCTCACATCGCAACATACCACTCTGAATCTACACTTTCGCGAATATACTATCACAAGTAAATAATTGCATCTACACAATCATATTCTAATGTATCAGAATAATTTTTGCGCTATAGAGGGGGCGAGGGTCTATTTGCTGTTCAAGATGGGCAAATGGATATCTCGGAATCTCGACCAGGGTGTCCATTAGCCATAGGTCAGTGGCTACGTGCATCTGGA
>Ga0247730_1000565_pt1 | contig 25812 bp, 23 predicted proteins | sample UWRJL073202C2_FD_180959 | JGI IMG/M metagenome (GOLD analysis project Ga0247730, IMG submission 180959) | Plant litter microbial communities from Arlington Agricultural Research Station in Wisconsin, United States - UWRJ-L073-202C-2 | ecosystem: Environmental > Terrestrial > Plant litter >... | reverse complement strand
GACCATGGTCTTCATGGTCTCGACGTCGAGCACACGGCCGTCGGGGTTGCCGGGCGAGTTGATCCAGATGAGCTTGGTGTTCGCGGGCCAGTCGGCGGGGTCGTCGCTCGCGAGCGCGGTCGCTCCGGCGAGAGCCGCTCCGATGGCGTAGGTCGGGTAGGCGACGCTCGGGTGCACCACCACGTCGCCCTCGCCGATGCCGAGCATCAGCGGGAGCCAGGCGATGAGTTCTTTCGATCCGATCGAGGGCAACACGTTGGCGACGGTCAGGTCGTGCACTCCCCTGCGGCGCGAGTACCACTCGACGATCGCCTCGCGCAGGGCGGGCGTGCCGGCTACCTGCGGGTAGGCGTGGGCGTCGGTCGCGGCCTTGAGCGCGTCGCGGATCAGCGCGGGGGTCGGGTCGACGGGCGAGCCGACCGAGAGGTCGATGATGCCGCCCGGATGCTGGCGCGCGCGGTCGCCGAAGGGAACGAGAGCGTCCCACGGAAAGTCGGGGAGGCTGAGCGGCGTGCGCGCCACGTTATTCGGCGTGGCCGTTGAAGGGCTCGGCCATAACGAGCGCGTGGTCCTTGTGGATCACGCCGACCTTGGCGGCTCCACCGGGCGAACCGACCTCGTCGAAGAACTCGACGTTGGCCTTGTAGTAGTCGGCCCACTGCTCGGGAACGTCGTCTTCGTAGTAGATCGCCTCGACGGGGCAGACCGGCTCGCACGCACCGCAGTCGACGCACTCGTCGGGGTGGATGTAGAGCATGCGGTCGCCCTCGTAGATGCAGTCCACGGGGCATTCGTCGATGCAGGCGCGGTCTTTGATATCGACACAGGGTTGGGCGATGACGTAGGTCACTGGGTCGAATATCCTTTCACGGCGAGCGAACTAGACAATCTTACCCACGGCGATGCTGAGCGTCGGCGGCGACGGGCCTCGCGCGGTTCAGATTCGGCCAGGCGACGGTGATGAGAATCACGACGGCGGGCGCGAAAGTCCAGATGACGCCCGCAATGTTGGCCGGCACGATGACCGATCCGCCGACGGTGGGCGCCGCGAGATACGCCGTGGCCCCCATGATTCCGACGGTCGCGAGGATCGCGAGGATGCGCGACCCGGTGAGCACGCGCAGCCCGACGACGAATCCCGTCGCGGCGAGCAGCCCGAGCACGAGCCCCCACGGCACCGGAATTGTCGCGATCGTCGCGTTGCTCTGGTGCACGGCGGTCATCAGCGCGCCGATGATCGCGCCGAACGCGAGCACGAGCAGCCCTACGCCGATCTTGATACCGACGGTCTGCTCGCGGAACGGCACCGTCTCGGCGACGACTTCCACAGCGACCCGGCGGAACGACTCCGTGACGCCGATCGGCTGCGCGACGCCGTTGGAGAGCACGAGGTCGTCGCCGTCGAGCGTGAGCTGCGTGCGGTAGGCGGCGAGCGCGGCGCGTTTCTGGGCCGCGACCGGGGCGACGTCCACCGCGATCGGGCCGGTCGCATCCGTCACGATCTCGAAGTAGGGCACGCCCATCACTTCGGCGGCGCGCTTGGCCCCGTCGTGCACGCGCACATGGTCGGGGTGTCCGTAGCCGCCTCGCGCGTCGTAGCCGATCACCGCGGTCGCGTCGATGTCGGCGATCACCGCGGCGATGTCGGCCGTGACGGTGCTGACAGGGGCGGCGGAGAGCGAGCGCTCGTCGGTCTGGTCGAGCGCTTCCGCGGTTCCGGATGCGCCCCAGCGCATACCCGAGTCGCGGTAACGGCGCGGCGGAAGGTCGACCCAGCGCGCGTTCGCGTCGCCGAGGTAGCGGTGATCGCTCACGCCGAGCACCCGCATCGCCTGGGCGAGCTCGCCCTCGCGGTAGGCGCCGAGCGCCTCGGGCGACTGCAGCAGGTACTGCAGCTCGTCGGGAATCACCTCGCCGAGCTCGCCCCTGGTGCAGGTGAGCACGGTGACCGAGGCGCCGCGGGCGACGAGAGTGGCGATCGTTCCGCCGGTGGTGATGGTCTCGTCGTCGGGGTGGGCGTGAACGAAGAGCACGCGCTCGGCCGAATCCGACGGAGCTATGAAGTCAGACATTGGTAGACAGCTTAGACAAACGGGATTAGAGTCGCATGGCTAAGGTAAGCCTTACCAATCCCCTACCCGAATCACAGAAGAAGACCCGTGCTCGCAAACTTTCTGATCGGCCTGCGCGAAGGCCTCGAAGCCGGGCTGGTCGTAGGCATCCTGATCGCCTACGTCGTCAAGATCGGGCGCCGCGATGTGCTGGCCCGCATCTGGCTCGGCGTCGGCATCGCCGTCGCTCTTTCGCTCGGCCTCGGCTGCCTGCTCACCTTCGGCACCTACGGCCTGTCGTTCCAGGCGCAGGAACTGATCGGCGGGCTGCTGTCGATCATCGCCGCGGGATTCGTGACGTGGATGATCTTCTGGATGCTGCGCACCGCCCGCGGCCTCTCCAAGGAGCTGCGGAGCGAAGTCGACAGCCACCTCGCCGGCGCCGGCTGGGGTCTCGTGCTCGTCGCGTTCCTGGCCGTCGGCCGCGAGGGTCTCGAGACCGCGCTGTTCATCTGGGCCGCGGTGCAGGCGAGCGGAGCGACGACGCTGCCGCTCGTCGGCGCCACACTCGGCATCCTCGTCGCGGTGGTGCTCGCCTACCTGATCTACCGCGGCGTGCTCTCGATCAACCTCAGCAGATTCTTCACCTACACGGGCGTCTTCCTCATCGTCGTCGCCGGCGGCGTGCTCGCCTACGGCGTGCACGACCTGCAGGAGGCCGGCTTCCTTCCGGGCCTGAACACCCTCGCGTTCGACGTCTCCGCGGCCGTACCGCCGGACAGCTGGTACGGAACGCTGCTCAAGGGCGTCTTCAACTTCTCCCCCGCGACCACCGTGTTCGAGGCCGTCGCCTGGGTCGCCTACGTGGTGCCCGTGATGTTCTTCTTCCTCCGTTCGGTACGGCGTAACAGCAGCAAGACGCGACCGACGAGCCCCGTGTCATCCGCAATCACCTCAGAAGGAGCCCTATGAACCGGTCGATCCAGGCCCCGACCCGAGCACGCGCGGTCTTCGCCGTGTCCGCGACCGCCGCAGCACTGCTCGTGCTCTCCGGCTGCGTGGCGAACAACCCGACGTCCGACGACGACGCGGGTGCCACCGCCCTCACCGTCGACTCGAGCTCGAGCGACTGCGCCGTCTCTGCGTCAGAGGCGCCGAGTGGCAACGTGAGCTTCAGCATCGAGAACACCGGCGACCAGGTCACCGAGTTCTACCTGCTCGCCGACGACGAACTGCGCATCGTCGGAGAGGTCGAGAACATCGGCCCCGGCATCAGCCGCGACCTCGTGGTGCAGGTCAAGCCGGGCGACTACTACACCGTCTGCAAGCCGGGAATGGTCGGCGACGGAATCGGCAAGGCCGCCTTCACGGTCACCGACTCGGGCGTCGACCTCGCCGCCGACGGCGACGACGCCGAACTCGTCGACGCTGCCGCCACCAACTACGTCGCCTACATCAAGAACCAGGTCGAGGGTCTCGTGACCTCCACCACGACGTTCCTCGACGCCTACCGCACCGGTGACGACGAGACCGCGCGCGCCCTGTACGCGCCCACCCGCGCCGCCTACGAGCGCATCGAGCCCGTCGCCGAGTCGTTCGGCGACCTCGACCCGAAGATCGACTTCCGCGAGGCGGACGTCGAAGAGGGCACCGAGTGGACCGGCTGGCACCGGATCGAGAAGGATCTCTGGCAGCCCACCGCCGACGAGAACGGCGGCGAGACCTACGTGCCGCTCACGACCGACGAGCGCAACCGCTTCGCCGACCTGCTCGAAGAAGACACCGCTTCGCTGAACGACGCCGTGCACGAGAGCGACTACACGGTCTCGATCGACACGATCAGCAACGGCGCCATCGGCCTGCTCGACGAGGTCGCATCGGGCAAGATCACCGGCGAGGAGGAGATCTGGTCGCACACCGACCTCTGGGACTTCCAGGCCAACCTCGAGGGCGCCCGCGTGGCCTACGAGGGTGTGCGCGACATCGTCGAGCCCAAGGACGCCGACCTCGTGGCGCAGATCGACGACGAGTTCGCCTCGCTCGAAGACCAGCTCGCCGCGTACGGCAGCCTCGACGCCGGGTTCACCTACTACAACGATCTGACCACCGAGCAGGTGAAGGATCTCGCCGACGGCGTCAACGCCCTCAGCGAGCCCCTCAGCAAGCTCACGGCAGTTCTGGTCGGCTAGCCGACCTAGTATTCGAGTTATGACTGACGAGCCGGCGCCGACCACTCCGAGACTCTCCCGCAGGGGGCTCCTCGGACTGGCCGGCGCCGGTGTCGTCGGTGCCGGGCTCGGCTTCGGGGTCGACCGCGTTCTCACGCCCGATGCCTCGGCCGCATCCGGTGCCGCCGCGTCTTATCCGTTTTTCGGCGAGCACCAGTCGGGCATCATCACGGCGGCCCAGGACCGCCTGCACTTCGCCGCGTTCGATGTGAGCGATATCGAGGCTTCAGAGCTCGAAGAGCTGCTCGCCGACTGGACGTACGCGGCCGACCGCATGACGTCGGGCTTGGGCGCCGGACAGTACGGTCCCGCGAGTGGACCGTACGATGCGCCTCCGGATGACACGGGCGAAGCTCTCGACCTGCCACCCTCGGGTCTCACGATCACCTTCGGATTCGGACCTTCGCTGTTCGACGACCGGTTCGGCCTCGCCGGCAAGCGCCCCGACGCGCTCATCGACCTCCCCCACTTTCCCGGCGACGCGCTCGTCGACACGCTCACCGGCGGCGACCTGTGCATTCAGGCCTGCAGTGACGACCCGCAGGTGGCCGTGCACGCGATCCGCAACCTCTCCCGCATCGCGTTCGGGCGGGCGAGCCTGCGCTGGTCGCAGCTCGGCTTCGGGCGTACGTCGTCGACCACGCGGGCGCAGGCGACGCCGCGCAACCTGTTCGGGTTCAAAGACGGCACGGCCAACCTGCGCGCCGAAGACGCCGAGACCGCGAAAGACGTCTGGGTGCAGGCGTCAGACGGCGCCGGCTGGATGACCGGCGGCAGCTACCTAGTGTCGCGCAAGATCCGCATGACGATCGAGACCTGGGACCGCACCGCGTTGCGCGAGCAGGAGCGTGTCGTCGGCCGCACGAAGGGCGAGGGCGCGCCGCTGAGCGGCGGCAACGAGTTCACCGAGCCCGATTTCGAGGTCACCGGTCGCGGAGACGCCCCGCTCATCGACGAGGCCTCGCACGTGCGGCTCGCCCACCCGACGACCAACGGCGGTGCCGCCCTGCTGCGCCGCGGCTACAACTTCGTCGACGGCAACGACGACCTCGGCCGGCTCAACGCGGGGTTGTTCTTCATCTGCTTCCAGCGCGACCCGCGCACGCAATTCGTGCCGATCCAGCTGCAACTGGCCAAAAACGACGCGATGAACGAGTACCTGCGCCACGTGGGCTCAGGCATCTTCGCCGTGCCGCCCGGAGCGAAAAAGGGCGGATCGATCGGCGACGGGCTCTTCGGCTAGGTCGTGACGACGTACGTCGCCGTGGTCTTGCCGTCGCCGTCGGTGGAGACCGTGAGCACCACCGTGTACGGGTCGAGCACGAAGTTGCCGAAACCGCTGTCGGCGTCGGAGTTGACGGCGCTCGACACGTAGCCGGCGCCCTCGAGCGCGGCCTGCGCGGCGGCGAAGTCGTCGGTCGTGAGCGTGGTCATCACGACCCAGCCGCTGGAGTCGGGGCCGCTGCCGCCGCCCTGCACCTCGCCCACGATCGGCACCGCGTCGGAGGGGAAGCCGGAGGGCAGTTCGCCGTCGGTGCTGACCCCGGCGCCGCCCAGCGCCTCGGAGATCGCGTCTCCGGCCTGGTTCTGCGCCTCGGAGACAACACCGTTGACCATATTCTCTGCCACGCTGCATCCGGCCAACATCGGCGTCGCGAACAGCAACAGAGCGATCGAAAGCGGGCGGGCGATCTTGAGTGTCGAGGTCGTCATGTTCATCATTTTAAACGCAAACGAGCCCCGCACCCGGATGATCCGGGGCAGGGCTCGTGTGGATGTGCTGTGACTTACGCGTTCTGCTTCTTCAGGCGGGCGGTGCTGCGCTGGCGGGCGCTGGCGTCGAGCTCGACCTTGCGGATGCGCACGAACTCGGGCGTGACCTCGACGCACTCGTCTTCGCGGGCGAACTCGAGGCACTCCTCGAGCGTCAGGCGACGCGACGGCGTCATACGCTCGAACGAGTCCGAGGTCGACTGGCGCATGTTGGTGAGCTGCTTTTCCTTCGTGATGTTCACGTCCATGTCATCGGCGCGCGAGTTCTCGCCGACGACCATGCCTTCGTAAACCTCCTGCGTGGGCTCCACGAAGAACGACATGCGCTCCTGCAGGGCCACCATCGCGAACGGGGTCGCGACACCGGCGCGGTCGGCGACGATCGAGCCGTTGGTACGGGTCTCGATGTTGCCGGCCCAGGGCTCGTAGCCGTGCGAGACGGCGTTGGCGATGCCGGCACCGCGGGTGACGGTGAGGAACTCGGTGCGGAAGCCGATGAGGCCACGCGACGGAACAACGAACTCCATGCGCACCCAACCGGTGCCATGGTTGCTCATGCCCTCCATGCGGCCCTTGCGAGCGGCGAGGAGCTGCGTGATGGCGCCGAGGTACTCTTCGGGCGCGTCGGTCGTGAGGTGCTCGAACGGCTCGTGCAGCTTGCCGTCGACGCGCTTGGTGACTACCTGCGGCTTGCCGACGGTGAGCTCGAAGCCCTCGCGACGCATCTGCTCGACGAGGATGGCGAGCGCGAGCTCTCCACGGCCCTGGACCTCCCAGGCGTCGGGGCGGCCGACGTCGACGAGCTTGAGCGAGACGTTACCGACGAGCTCGCGGTCGAGGCGGTCCTTGACCATGCGGGCGGTGAGCTTGTGGCCCTTGACCTTGCCGATCATCGGCGAGGTGTTCGTGCCGATGGTCATCGAGATGGCGGGGTCGTCGACCGTGATGGTCGGCAGGGGGCGCACGTCTTCGGGGTCGGCGAGGGTCTCACCGATGAAGATGTCGTCGAAGCCGGCGACGGCGACGATGTCGCCGGGGCCCGCGGAGTCGGTGGGGTAACGGTCGAGCGCCTTGGTGATCAGAAGCTCGGTGACCTTCACGTTGGCGACCGAGCCGTCGTGCTTGACCCAGGCGACCGTCTGGCCCTTCTTGATGTTGCCCTGGAAGACGCGCAGCAGCGCGAGGCGACCGAGGAACGGGCTCGCGTCGAGGTTGGTGACCCAGGCCTGGAGGGGGTGGGTGTCGTCGTAGGTCGGCGCGGGGATGTGCTTGAGGATCGCGTCGAACAGCGGCTCGAGGTCTTCGTTGTCGGGCAGGGTGCCGTTCTCGGGCTTGTTCCAGCTCGCGGCGCCGTTGCGGCCCGAGGCGTAGACGACGGGAACGTCGAGGATCGCGTCGAGGTCGAGGTCGGGGTGCTCGTCGGACATGTCGGAGGCGAGGCCGAGCAGGAGGTCCTGGCTCTCGGCGACGACCTCGTCGATGCGCGCGTCGGGGCGGTCGGTCTTGTTGACCAGGAGGATCACGGGCAGCTTAGCCTCGAGGGCCTTGCGCAGCACGAAGCGGGTCTGGGGCAGCGGACCCTCGGACGCGTCGACGAGGAGGACGACGCCATCCACCATGGACAGGCCGCGCTCGACCTCGCCGCCGAAGTCGGCGTGGCCGGGGGTGTCGATCACGTTGATCGTGATGTTGCCGCCCGCGTGGTTCTCTTCGGCGTGCTTGCCGTTGTAGAGAACCGCGGTGTTCTTCGCGAGGATGGTGATGCCCTTTTCGCGCTCGAGCTCGTTGGAGTCCATGGCGCGGTCTTCGAGGTGCGCGTGCGCGTCGAACGAGTTCGTCTGGCGGAGCATGGCGTCGACCAGGGTGGTCTTGCCGTGGTCAACGTGGGCGACGATTGCGACGTTGCGCAGGTCGGTACGGGTGGCGATTGCCATAGGTGTTTTCCTTGACTGCTTCTAGCGGTGACGGGCGCGCGCGTTGCGCTTTCGCGGCATGGGCACGACCACGCACAAACGCGGAGGTGGTTTGTGGGGATCTCAGGATCACGTCGATGGTGCCCTGCACATAACAGTGTAACGGCTAAAAGCCTGCTGTTCGCTGTAGGCACACAGCGACGAGCGTGTGAACAGGCGGTTTCAGGCGGTCGGCTGGTCGCGCTCCGCGACCTTGCGGTCGATCCTGGCGAGCCGGCGCTCGTCACGCGAGTGCGCGGGCAGCCGCCGCGGGGCGGCGGTCGGCAGTGCCGACGGAGTCGAGTCGAGCTTCACGGTGATGTCGGGCGGCAGGGGACGCACGGGCGCGGCATCAGCCGCCCCGTCCCTCCCCTGCTGCCGGAACATCAGACCCCGAGCGCCAGGTCGGCGCCGGGGATCGCGGCCAGGAGGTCGCGGGTGTACTGCTGGCGCGGGTTCTCGAAGACCTCGTCTACGGTCGACGCCTCGACGATCTTGCCGTGCTGCATCACGCACACGTTGTCCGCGATCACGCGCACGACCGCGAGGTCGTGGGTGATGAACAGGTACGTGAGTCCGAGCTCGGCCTGCAGGTCGGCGAGGAGCTTGAGCACCTGCGCCTGCACGAGCACGTCGAGGGCGGAGACCGCCTCGTCGAGCACAACGATCTCGGGCTTGAGAGCCAAGGCGCGCGCGATCGCGACGCGCTGGCGCTGGCCGCCCGAGAGTTCGTTCGGGTAACGCGTGGCGAGGGCCGCGGGCAGCGCTACCTGGTCGAGCAGCTCGAGCACACGCGCGCGGCGCTCGGCCTTCGTGCCCACACCGTGCACGTGCAGCGGCTCGGCGATCGTCGCGCCGATGTTGCGCAGCGGGTCGAGCGAACCGTAGGGGTCTTGGAAGACGGGCTGCGTCTTGCGGCGGAACGCGAGCACCTCTTTGCCGCGCAGCGCGGCGATATCGGTTCCGTCGACCTTGATCGAGCCGGAGGTGGGTTCCTCGAGCTTGAGCAGCAGCTTGGCCACCGTCGACTTGCCCGAACCGGACTCGCCCACGAGCGCCATGGTCGTACCGCGCGCGATCGAGAACGAGACGTCGTCGACGGCCTTGAACTCTTTCGCGGTGATCTTCTGGCCGCGGATCTTGAACACCTTGGTCAGGTTGTCGACGACGATGACCGGCGCGAGGTCGGTCGTGGCGGCGTGAGCCTCCGCGCGCACCTCGACGGACTCGAGCAGGTCGAGGCCCTCGGCGGCAGCCGGGGCGACGTAGTCGAGGTCGGCGAGCGACTTGCTCGCCGAACGGATGCGGCGCGACGCGAGGCTGGGGGCAGCTGCGACGAGACGCTGCGTGTACGGGTGCAGCGGGTTCTCGAGCAGTTCGCGCGACGGGCCGGACTCGACGACCTTGCCCTTGTACATCACGACGAGCTGCTCGGCACGCTCGGCCGCGAGGCCGAGGTCGTGGGTGATGAACAGCACGGCGGTGCCGAGGTCGCGGGTGAGGGTGGCGAGGTGATCCAGGATGACGCGCTGCACCGTTACGTCGAGAGCCGAGGTCGGTTCATCCGCAATCAACAGCTTCGGGTTCGCGGCGAGTCCCATTCCGATCAGCACGCGCTGGCGCATGCCGCCCGAGAACTGGTGGGGGAACTGGCGCAGACGGCGGTCGGCGTCGGCGAGGCCGGCTTCTTTCAGCACCTCGATCGCGCGACGCTTGACGTCTTTTTTGTTGGTCGCGATGCCGTTGGCGCGGATGGCCTCTTCCACCTGGAAGCCGATGCTCCACACGGGGTTGAGGTTCGCCATCGGGTCTTGCGGCACAAAGCCGATGCGCTTGCCGCGCACCTCTTCGAGCTGCTTCTCGCTGAGCTTGGTGATGTCGCGGCCCTCGAAGAGAACCTCGCCGCCGGTGATGACGCCGGAGCCGGGCAGCAGGTTGATGATCGCGTGCGCGGTCGTCGACTTGCCGGATCCGGACTCGCCGACGATCGCGAGGGTCTGGCCCGGCATCAGGGTGATGTCGACGCCGTTGACAGCCGGCACGATGCCGCGCTGGTTGCGGAATCCGACCTGGAGGTTCTTGATCTCCAGAAGCGGGGTCTGTGCGGCCGGGTTGGTGGGTGTGGTCTGGCTCATCGCAGGGCCCTCGCCTTCGGGTCGAGTGCGTCGCGCACGAGTTCGCTCAGCATGATGAAGGCGAAGACGGTCAGCGACAGGGCGATGGACGGGTAGATCAGCGTCTGCGGCGCGGTGCGCAGGTCGCTCTGAGCCTGGTTGATGTCGTTACCCCACGACATCACCGAGCCGCCGAGACCGACGCCGAGGAACGACAGCGACGCTTCCGCGACGATGGCGCCGGCGAGCGAGATCGCGGTGATGACGATGACGGGCGCGATCGAGTTCGGCAGAACGTGCTTGAGCAGGATCTTGAAGCGGGAGACGCCGAGCGCGGTGGACGCCATCACGTAGTCCGCGCTCTTCACCCTCAGGATCTCGGACCTCAGCACTCTGGCCGTGGATGGCCAGGCGAAGATTCCGATCGCCAACGAGATCGTCCAGATGCTGCGGTACTGCGAGAGCACCGACATGATGACGACGGCCGCGAGGATGTAGGGGATCGAGAAGAAGATGTCGCCGACGCGGGAGAGGACCGAGTCGACCCATCCGCCGTAGAAACCGGCGAAGGCGCCGAAGACGAGTCCGAGAACCGTCGTGAGGAAGATCACGATGAGGCCCACGGAGAGCGACGTCGAGGTTCCGTTGATGATGCGCGAGTAGATGTCGCAGCCCTGCTTGGTGAATCCGAGCGGGTGGCCGGCGACGGGTGCGCCGTTGCTGTTCGCGAGGAAGCACTGGTCGTTCGGCGGCGTCTGCGTGAACAGGAACGGGAAGAGCGCGACGAAAACGACGAGCAGGATGAGCACGGCCGAGATCCAGAAGAACGGACGACCGCGCAGGTCGCGCCAGGCGTCGATCCAGAGGTTGCTCTTCTTCTCGGAGATCTTGACGGTGTCGACGGCCACTAAGGGGGTCTCGTCGAGCGGGGCCACATAGTGGCCGGCCGACCGCACGGGGGCGGTCTCGGGTGGGAGGTTATTTGACAAGACGAATCCTTGGGTCGAGCAGGCCGTAGAGGAGGTCAACGACGAGGTTCACGGCGAGGTAGAGCAGGGTCATGACGGTGACGAACGAGACGACCGTCGGGCCCTGGCCCTGCTTGATGGCACTGAACAGGGTGTTACCGACGCCGGGCACGTTGAAGATGCCCTCGGTGATGGTCGCGCCGACGAGCAGCACTCCGAAGTCGGTGGCGAGGAAGGTCACCACGGGGATGAGCGAGTTGCGCAGGATGTGCACCGGGATGATGCGGCGCTTCGAGAGTCCCTTGCTGTAGGCGGTACGCACGAAGTCGAGGCCGGATGTCTCGATCACCGAGGCACGCGTGAGGCGCACGATCTGGGCGAAACTGACGCTCGCCAGAACCAACGCCGGCAAGATCAGGTCTTGGATGGGCGCGCCGGCGCCCACCGTCGTTCGCGCCCAGCCAAGCTGCACGCCGAAGACATACTGCGAGACGAACGCGATCACGAAGATCGGCAGCGAGATCAGGATGAGGCTCACGACGAGAGCGCTGGAGTCGAACCACTTGCCCTTGCGCAGACCCGAGACGAGTCCGACGACGATGCCGGCGACCGACTGGAAGATGAGCGCCAGGATCGCGAGGCGGATGGTGACCGGGAAGGTGCGGGCGAGGATGGTGCTGACCGGTTCGCCGTTGAACGCGGTGCCCAGGTCGCCGCGGAAGATACCGCCGATGTACAGCAGGTACTGCACGATGAACGGCTGGTCGAGGTTGTACTGCTGGCGGATCTGCTCGACGACCGCGGGGTTCGGCGTCTTGTCGCCGAAGAGCGCGATGATCGGGTCGCCCGGCATGGCGAAGACCATGAAGTAGATGAGGAACGTGGTGCCGAAGAAGACCGGAATCGCCTGGAGGATTCGTCTGAGTATGTATCCGGTCATCAGGCGACGGTGCCAGCCGGGAAAGTGCGGGAATACATGAAGATGGTGAGACCTATCTGCGAGCGAGCCACGAGCTTTTTCACCAGATTACTCGGGTGGCGGGCCAGCCATACGTCGGGGGTGGCAGCACATGGCTGCCACCCCCGACTGGGTTATGGGTGTATTAGTTCTTGGTGATCTCGTAGTAGAGCGGCACCGAGTTCCAACCGAACTGCACGTTGGAGACGGACTCGCCGAATCCACCGGTCACGTTCGAGTACCAGAGCGGGATAGCCGGGAGGTCCTGGAGCAGGACTTCCTGAGCCGCCTGGAACTTGGCGTTCGCAGCGTCGACGTCGGGCTCGGCAGCGCCTTCGGCGAGCAGAGCGTCGAAGTCGGGGTTCGAGTAGTCGCCGTCGTTCGACGAGGCGTTCGTCGCGTACAACGGTCCGAGGAAGTTGTACAGACCGGGGTAGTCGGCCTGCCATCCGGTGCGGAACGCGGTCTGGATCTCACGCGAGCTGATCAGCGTACGAGCCTCGGCGAACGTCGGGTACGGTGCGCCGGCGGCGTCGATGCCCAGAACGTTCTTGATGCTGTTGCTGACTGCGTCAACCCAGCCCTGGTGTCCACCATCGGCGTTGTACGCGATGCTGAAGGTTCCGCTCCACGGCGAGATAGCGTCGGCCTCTGCCCACAGCTTCTTGGCCTCGGACTCGTTGTACTCGAGAACTTCGGCACCCTCGAGCTTGTCGGAGTAGCCGTCGATCACGGGCGAGGTGAAGTCGGTCGCGGGCGTGCGGGTTCCCTCGAAGATCACGTCGGTGATCTCTTCGCGGTTGATCGCCATCGAGATTGCCTGGCGACGCAGCTTGCCCTCTTCGCCACCGAAGTGAGCGAGACGGTCGGGGATGGTGAACGACTGGAAGATCGCAGCAGCCTGGTTGATCGCGCGGTCGCCGAGGTCGGACTCGAAGTTCGAGTAAGCCGAGTCGGGGATAGCGTCGAGCACGTCGAGGTTGCCGGCGAGCAGGTCGGCGTAGGCAGCGGTCTGGTCGAGGTAGAACGTGATGTCCAGCCCGCCGTTCTGTGCCTTGCGTCCACCGGTGTACTCGTCGTTGACAACGAGCGAGATGCTCTCGTTGTGCTTCCACGCGCCTTCGCCGTCGAGCTTGTACGGGCCGTTGCCGATCGGGTTCTCACCGAAGGCTTCGACGTCGTCCCACGCCGCTGCGGGCAGCGGGTAGAACGCCGAGTAGCCGAGACGGCCGGCGAAGTCGGAACGGGCTTCCTTCAGCGTGACGGTGAAGGTGGTGTCGTCGACCTTGACCAGGCCCGTGAGGGGGCTGTCTTCGTCGTAGCTGAATCCGACGATGTCCTCGAAGAAGTAGCTGTTCTTCTGCGCGTTCGAGAGGAGCGCGCCGTACTGCCATGCGTTGATGAAGCTGTCGGCGTCGACCGGGTCACCGTTGGTGAAGGTCAGGTCGGGCTTGATCTTGATGGTGAAGGTGGTGGCGTCATCGGTCTCGATGGAGTCGGCGACGTCGTTGATCGCCTTGCCGGTGGCGTCGTAGTAGATCAGGCCAGCGAAGATGGAGTCGAGGATCTTGCCGCCACCGACCTCGTTGGTGTTGGTCGGGATAAGGCCGACCTCGGGCTCAGAGCCGTTCGTGCTGACGACGGCAGTGCTGCTGCCGGAGCCCGAGTCCGCTGGGCTGTCGGCTGCGCAGCCTGACAGCGCCAAAGCGCCGGCTACGGCCACCGCGACAGCGGTGACTCCTAGAGAGCGAATTTTCAATTTTCCTCCTGTGCGAGATGTGCAAACGGCACAACGAATTGCTGCGAAACTGCCGAATTGGATAGATGTACCCTAAATCGGGGCTTGCCCATGGGCAAACCAGAGACTGGAAACGTTACACGCTGGTAACTCATTCTCCACATTGTTGCGCAAAGCACAGGTTTCGTGCGTGTGAGCGCGGTTTTTTGCACCATCGTTGCGAACCTGAATCTCCATCAGAACGACGCCCTTTCTGCGGCACGGCGTAGCATCGAATCGTGACTTTCAGCGAGACCGAAACCGTGCCCGGGCAGTTGATGGTTTTCGACGGCGACTGCGCCTTCTGTACGACATGGATGAACCGGCTCGAGCACTTACTTCCGCGGTTCCCCCGCTCGACTCCCTACCAGTGGGCCGACCTCGACGCGCTCGGCCTGACCGACGCCGACGTCACCAGCTACGCGTGGTTCATCACGCCGGCCCACCAGTACGCGGGCCACCTCGCATTCTCCGCGCTGCTGCGCAGCCAGCCGTCCGTCGCACTCCGCTTCGCCGGCCACCTGCTCGCAACTCCCCCGATCTCGTGGGCAGCCGCACTGGGCTACCGACTGATCGCCGCGAACCGCCACCGCCTGCCCGGCGGCACCCCCGCGTGCCGCATGCCGCAGCCGGGCGCCGCACAGTCGTGACGAGCACCGAACCGACGCTCACGGGTGTGCAGTCCCGCGGGCGTATCCGTTTCGAGATCGCGATCGTCCTCGGGTTGTCGCTCGGCGCATCCGCGGTCTATTCGATCGTCTCCATCGTCAACCGGCTCACCCTCGACCAGGCGCTCGCCGACCAGCAGGCCACCCTCAACACGTCGCTCAGCGCCCGGCCCACCTTCGACCTGATCTACCAGGTGCTCTCCGTCGTCTTCGACCTGATGCCGGTGGCGCTCGTCGTGCTGCTGCTCTGGTGGTCGAGCCGCCCGCACCTCGGCCGGCTCGGCATCGACGGCAGCAGGCCGTGGCGCGACGGCCTGGGCGGACTCGGCCTCGCCGCCGCGATCGGCATCCCCGGCCTCGCGGTCTACCTCGGCGGGCGCGCGCTCGGCATCTCCGTCGACGTGGTGCCGACGGCGCTCGACACCTACTGGTGGACCGTGCCGGTGCTCATCCTGTCGGCACTGCGCGCCGCCGTAACCGAAGAGGTCATCGTGGTCGGCTACCTCTACGCCCGGCTCGGCGACCTCGGCTGGGGCCGCTGGAAGATCATCGTGGGCGCCGCCCTGCTGCGCGGCAGCTACCACCTGTACCAGGGCTTCGGCGCCTTCATCGGCAACTTCGCCATGGGCGTCGCCTTCGGCTGGCTCTACACCCGGTTCGGGCGGCTGCTGCCCCTCGTCGTAGCGCACTTCCTGCTCGACGCCGCGATCTTCGTGGGGTATCCGTGGGCGGCGGCGACGTTCCCCGCGCTGTTCGGGCCCGCCAAGTAAAGCCCCGCCACTCCCTTGACACCCATTCGGGGGTAAACCAAGGTTGTCTCATCACACGCCGACGTGCGACCAGTGCCTGCGGCGTCTAGGCAAAGGGGAAACCATGAGCAACGATGCTCCCGGTTCGGCCACGAGCGACCGGGTTACCGACTTCGAGAGGGCGCAGGCGTCCGAGCCCTTCCAACGGCTGAGAAAACGACACCGCAGTTTCGTCTTCCCACTCGGGGTGGCGTTCCTCGTCTGGTACTTCGCCTACGTGCTGCTCGCCGACTACGCGCACGAATTCATGGCGACGCCAGTTTTCGGCAACGTCAACGTCGGACTGCTCTTCGGGCTCGGCCAGTTCGTGACCACCTTCGCCATCACCACCTGGTACGTCGCCTTCTCGAACCGGCGCCTCGACCCGCTCGCCGACGAGATCCGCAGCGACCTCACCTCGACGGGCCACGCCGCGAGGAGCGAACGGTGATCGCCGCCGCCGTGACCGAGACCACGAGCGTCGGGGAACCGCTGCTCAACATCGGCATCTTCGCGGGCTTCGTCGCCATCACGCTCATCGTGGTGCTGCGGGCGAGCCGCAACAACAAGACAGCCGCCGACTACTACGCGGCCGGTCGCTCGTTCACCGGCCCACAGAACGGCACCGCGATCGCGGGCGACTACCTCTCGGCGGCCTCGTTCCTCGGCATCTGTGGCGCCATCGCGGTCAACGGCTACGACGGATTCCTCTATTCCATCGGCTTCCTCGTGGCCTGGCTCGTCGCCTTGCTGTTCGTCGCGGAGCTGATGCGCAACACCGGCAAGTTCACCATGGCCGACGTGCTCTCGTTCCGGCTCAAGCAGCGCCCCGTGCGGCTCGCCGCAGCCACCACCACCCTCGCCGTGTGCTTCTTCTACCTGCTCGCGCAGATGGCCGGCGCCGGCGGCCTGGTCTCGCTGCTGCTCGGCATCGACCAGGCGGTGGGACAGTCGATCGTGGTTGCCGTGGTGGGCGCGCTGATGATCCTCTACGTGCTCGTCGGGGGCATGAAGGGCACCACCTGGGTGCAGATCATCAAGGCCGCCCTGCTGATCGCGGGCGCCTTCATCATGACGGTCTGGGTGCTCGCCCTCTACGGCTTCAACCTCTCCGAACTGCTGGGGGCCGCGGCCGAAACCGGCGGCGAGGCGGTGCTGAGCCCCGGCCTGCAGTACGGCCTCACCGACCTGAGCCGACTCGACTTCGTCTCGCTGGCCCTCGCTCTGGTGCTGGGCACCGCCGGACTGCCGCACGTGCTGATGCGCTTCTACACGGTGCCCACGGCGCGCGAGGCCCGACGCAGCGTCGTGTGGGCGATCTGGCTCATCGGCATCTTCTACCTGTTCACCCTCGTGCTCGGTTACGGCGCGGGCGCGCTCATCGGCAAGGACACCATCCTCGCCGCACCGGGCGGCGTGAACTCGGCGGCCCCGCTGCTCGCGTTCGAGCTGGGCGGGCCGATCCTGCTCGGGCTGATCTCGGCCGTGGCCTTCGCGACGATCCTCGCGGTCGTGGCCGGCCTCACGATCACCGCGGCAACGTCGTTCGCGCACGACGTGTACGCGAGCGTCATCAAGAGGGGCAAGGCGGAACCGGGCACGGAGGTGCGCGTGGCGCGCATCACGGTGGTGGTCATCGGAATCGTCGCGATCCTCGGTGGCATCGGCGTGCAGGGACAGAACGTCGCGTTCCTCGTGGCGCTCGCCTTCGCGGTGGCGGCATCCGCCAACCTGCCGACCATCCTCTACTCGCTCTACTGGAAGCGGTTCAACACGAGAGGAGCGCTCTGGAGCATGTACGGCGGTCTGGGATCGGCGGTGCTGCTGATCGTGTTCTCCCCGGTGGTGTCGGGCGCCGAGACATCCATCTTCAAAACCGTCGACTTCTCGCTCTATCCGCTCAGCAACCCCGGCATCGTGTCGATCCCGCTCGGCTTTTTGCTGGGCTTCGTGGGCACGCTGACGAGCCGCACGCTCGAGAACCCGGCGGTGGCCGCGGAAATGGAGGTGCGGTCGCTCACGGGCTTCGGCGCCGAGGAGGCGACGAAGCACTGAGGCCACTCATCGGCGGCATATGGCTGCTCCGGGAGACCTGGAAGAGCCATATGCCGCCGACGAGAGTCGTTACGCCTCGAACGCCTCCGGCGGCGGGCAGTTGCAGAACAGGTTGCGGTCGCCCCAGGCCTGGTCGATGCGGCGCACCGGCGGCCAGTACTTGCCGCTGATGAGCGACTTGAGCGGGTAGACCGCGCGCTCGCGCGAGTACGGGTGCTCCCACTCCCCCACGATCACGCTTTCCGCGGTGTGCGGCGCGTTGTGGAGGGGGTTGTCGTCGGCGCTCCAGGCGCCGCCGGCGAGCTCGTCGGCCTCGGCCTTGATCGCGATCATTGCGTCGATGAACCGGTCGATCTCGGCGAGGTCTTCGCTCTCGGTCGGCTCCACCATGAGCGTGCCCACGACGGGGAACGACATCGTCGGAGCGTGGAACCCGTAGTCGACGAGGCGCTTGGCCACGTCGTCGTTCGAGATGCCGGTCGTCTCCTTGAGCGGACGCAGGTCGAGGATGCACTCGTGCGCGACGAGACCGTTGTCTCCCGCGTAGAGCACCGGGAAGTGGTCGCGCAGGCGGGCGGCGACGTAGTTGGCCGCGAGCACGGCCGCGCCGGTGGCCTCCTTGAGTCCCTCGGAGCCCATCATGCGCACGTACGCCCACGAGATGGGCAGGATGCTCGGGCTGCCGAACGGCGCGGCGCTCACGATGTTGAAGTGCTCGGTCGACGACGCCTGGTCGCGGTGCGCGATGGTGTCGCGCTGCGCCATCGGATGGCCGGGCAGGTAGGGGGCCAGGTGAGCCTTGGCCGCCACGGGACCGACGCCCGGGCCGCCGCCGCCGTGCGGGATGCAGAACGTCTTGTGCAGGTTGAGGTGCGAGACGTCTCCGCCGAAGTCGCCGAAGCGCGCGTAGCCGAGCAGCGCGTTCAGGTTGGCGCCGTCGACGTAGACCTGTCCGCCGGCATCGTGCACCGAGTCGGTGATCTGGCGGATCTCGTGCTCGTAGACGCCGTGCGTCGACGGGTAGGTGATCATCAGCGCGGCGAGTTCGTGCGCGTGGTCGGCGATCTTGGCCTTGAGGTCCGTGACATCCACGTTGCCCAGTTCGTCGCAGGCGACGACGACGACCTTCATGCCGGCGAGTACGGCGCTCGCGGCGTTGGTGCCGTGCGCGCTCGACGGGATGAGGCAGACGGTGCGCTCGAAGTCTCCGGCGGCGCGGTGGAAGCCGCGGATCGCGAGCAGACCCGCGAGCTCGCCCTGGCTGCCGGCGTTGGGCTGCAGCGACACCGAGTCGTACCCGGTGACCTCGGCGAGCCAGCTCTGCAGCTGCTCGATGAGGGTGAGGTAGCCCTCGACGTCGGCCTCGGGGGCGAACGGGTGGATGCCGGCGAACTCGGGCCAGGTCACCGCTTCCATCTCGCTCGCGGCGTTGAGCTTCATCGTGCACGAGCCGAGCGGGATCATGCCGCGGTCGAGCGCGTAGTCCTTGTCGGCCAGGTACTTGAGGTAGCGCATCATGCTCGTCTCCGAGCGGTGCGTGTTGAACACCGGATGCGTGAGGAACTCGCTCTCGCGCGTCAGTTCGCCCGGGATCGAGTCGACGACGTCGTCGTAGACCGAGAGGCTGCGCGGCACGGCGTCGAAGACCGTCGCGAGGCCGAGAACGTCGCCCTCGGTCGTCGTCTCGTCGAGAGCGATCTGCACCGTGTTCTCGTCGGCCTGGTAGAGGTTGAAGTTCGACAGGCGCGCGCGGGCGACCGTCGCCGCCGCCTCGCCGGGAACGCTGACCGAGAGGGTGTCGAAGAAGTCGTCGTTCGTGACCGTGATCTCGGCGGCACGCAGCAGAGCGGCGAGCTCGGTTGCGCGCTGGTTGACGCGGGTCGCGATGCGCTTCAGGCCCTCGGGGCCGTGGTAGACCGCGTACATGCCGGCCATCACGGCGAGCAGCACCTGCGCGGTGCAGATGTTCGACGTGGCCTTCTCGCGGCGGATGTGCTGCTCGCGGGTCTGCAGTGTGAGGCGGTAGGCGGTGTTGCCGACCGCGTCTTTCGAGACGCCGACGAGACGTCCGGGCAGCTGGCGCTCGAGTCCCTTGCGCACGGCCATGTAGCCGGCGTGTGGTCCGCCGAAGCCCATCGGCACACCGAAGCGCTGGCTGGTGCCCACCGCCACGTCCGCGCCGAGCTCGCCGGGCGAGGTGAGCAGGGTCATGGCCAGCAGGTCGGCGGCGACGACGGCGAGGCCGCCCTGCTCCTTGACCGCCGCTATGACGGATGCCGGGTTCCAGACGTTTCCGGATGCGCCCGGGTACTGCACGAAAACGCCGAACGCGGCGGGCAGCGTCTCGAGGTCGGCGGTCGCCAACGCGACCTCCGCGAGCGTGATGCCCACGGCGTCGGCCCGGTTCGCGAGCAGCGCCTTCGTCTGCGGCAGGGTGTCGGCGTCGACGATGAACACGTTCGACGTCGAGCCCGAGCCGCGGCGGGCGAGCAGCATGCCCTCGACCACGGCGGTGCCCTCGTCGAGCATGGAGGCGTTGGCGGTGGTGAGACCGGTGAGGTCGGCGACCATCGTCTGGAAGTTGATGAGGGCCTCGAGGCGGCCCTGGCTGATCTCGGGCTGGTACGGCGTGTAGGCCGTGTACCAGCTGGGGTTCTCGAGCACGTTGCGCTTGATCACGGCGGGGGTGATCGTGTCGTAGTAGCCGAGCCCGATCATCGAGCGGCGCACGACGTTGCGGTTCGCGAGGCGGCGCAGCTCGGCGAGCGACTCGCGCTCGGTGGCGGCCGCCGGGATCACGGAGTTCGCGACGGGCTGCACGTGGATCGACTCGGGCACGGCGGCCGTGACGAGCGCTTCGACGGAGTCGTAGCCCAGGGTCTCGAGCATGCGCGCCTGGGCGTCGGCGGTGGTGCCGATGTGGCGTTCGGCGAAAGTGAATGGCATACGGGCGCTACTCGGCGATCAGGGCGGAGTACTCGTCGAAGCTGAGCAGCGTCGGCAGTGCGGAGTAGTTGACCTTGATGAGCCAGCCCTCGCCGAACGGGTCGCTGTTGACGAGGCTCGGGTCGGCGTCGACGGCCGCGTTGGCCTCGAGGATCGTGCCGTCGACGGGGGCGAAGAGCTCGCCCACCGACTTGGTCGACTCGATCTCGCCGACGACGGTGCCACCGGAGACGACGGAACCGGCCTTGGGCAGCTCGACGTAGACGACGTCGCCGAGCTTGTCCGCGGCGTACGCGGTGATGCCGACGGTGGCGGTGTCACCCTCGACGAGTACCCACTCGTGCTCGGCGGTGTACTGCAGGGAGGTCTGGTCGGTCATTATTTGTCTCTCTTGTAGAAGGGCAGGTCGACGACGGATGCCGCGATGCGGTTTCCGCGCACGTCGATGAACAGGGGCGTGCCGGCTTCAAGCACGAAGGGGTCGATGTAGGCCATGGCGACGGGATAGCCGAGGGTGGGCGAGAGGGCGCCGGAGGTGATCATTCCCACCTGGTCGCCGTTCTCGAGAACGACCGAGTAGCCGGCGCGGCCGGCGCGCTTGCCCTCGGTGGTGAGCCCGACCAGAACGTGGGAGCCGTGCGGCGGCCCGGCTTCGACGGCGGAGCGGCCGACGAAGTCGCCCTCCTTCTTGAGGTTGACGACGCGGCCGAGTCCGGCCTGAACCGGGAAGCTGTCCATGCCGAGCTCGTGACCGTAGAGCGGCATGCCGGCTTCGAGCCGCAGGGTGTCGCGGCTCGCGAGACCGGCCGGAACGAGACCGTACGCTTCGCCCGCGGCGGTGAGGGCCGCCCAGAGGCTCGCCGCGGCATCCGTCTGTACATAGAACTCGAAGCCGTCTTCGCCGGTGTACCCGGTGCGGCCGATGAGCAGCGGCTTGTCCTCGAAGAGGGCGTCGGTGCTCCAGTAGTACTTGAGGTCGTCGAGGGAGACGCTCACGTCGGTGATGCCGGCGGTGGCCTTGGCGATCTCGCGCGAGTTCGGGCCCTGCACGGCGATGAGCGAGTAGGCGTCGCTGAGGTCGGAGACGCGCACGTCGAAGTTCTCGGCACGCTCCTTGAGCGCCGACGCGGCGGCGTAGCGGTTGCCGGCGTTGGCCACGACGAAGAAGGTGTCGTCGGTGAGGCGGTACACGACGAGGTCGTCGATGATTCCGCCGTCGGGGTTGAGCAGCAGGCTGTACTTGGCCTGGGCGATCGAGATCGCGGAGAGTCTGCCCGCGAGCGCGTAGTCGAGGAAGGCCCCGGCGTCGGGTCCGTCGACGAGGATCTCGGCCATGTGCGAGATGTCGAAGATTCCGGCGGTAGTGCGCACGGCGTGGTGCTCGGCGAGATCGGAGCCGTAGCTGACCGGCATCTGCCAGCCGGCGAAGTCGGTGAAGCTGGCTCCGCCATCGACGTGGATCTGGTTCAGTGGCGAGTAGCGGGGTTCTGGGTCGGTCAAAGAGTTCTCCTCGGCGGCGCGGGCAAAACTCCCCCTCTGTCATATACCTGAGAGCTTCGCCGGCGATCACCGGCTTTCACCATGGGTGTGGTTTCGATACGGTCGCGGGGCGACCTACTCAACCAACTTTTCAGAGTGGCCTTCGCTGTGCGGTACTGAACCTGAGAGATTGGCGGGGAGGCTTGCTCCTTCGGTGTCCACGCGGGCGGTGCCGGTGAACTCTCCCGCATGGCGATGTGTGCGGCCCGATATTCGTTTGTGGGCCCAGCCTATCGCGGGTTGTGTTTCGTGCGGGTGACGATTGCCCCTGCCGTTTCGGGGATCGCGGGGTTACGGTTGCACAAAGAAGTAAGGAGCGACGCAATGGAGCGTGGTTTTCCCGCCAGCACGGTGGACGAATATTTCGCCGCCATCCCGGAGGCGCAGAGGTCGGTCCTCGAGCCCATTCGCCGGGCGATCCTCGATGCCATCCCCGGCGGGGCGGAGCGCATCGGCTATCAGATCCCCATGTTCGAGTACCAGCGACACGGTCTCGTCGGCCTCTCGGTGGCTCAGCAGTACTGCAGCCTGCACCTGATGAGCCCGCCGCTCGCACGGGAGCTCGCGGGCACGCTGGCCGAGGGCGACCTCGTCGGCTGCACAGTGCACTTCACGGCGGAGCGGCCGCTCAGCGAGGCGACGGTGCGCCGCATCGTGCGCTTGCGCGTGGCCGAGGTCGACGCGCGGGCGCGGCAGCTGCAGAGCCTCTAGACGCGGCCCGCGTTCTACAGCTCGGTGACCCGCCCTGCTTCGACGCGCCAGTGGCGGTCGGTGCGAACGTTGTCGAGCATGCGGCGGTCGTGGGTGACGAGCAGCAGCGTGCCCTCGTAGCTCTCGATCGCCTGCTCGAGCTGTTCGATCGCGGCGAGGTCGAGGTGGTTGGTCGGCTCGTCGAGAACGAGCAGGTTGATGCCGCGCGCCTGCAGCAGGGCCAGGCCGGCACGGGTGCGCTCGCCGGGCGAGAGCTCGTCGACCGGCCGGTTCACGTGGTCGGCCTTGAGGCCGAACTTGGCGAGCAGCGTGCGCACCTCGGCGATCGGCCAGTCGGGAACCAGCGCCTCGAACGCCGTCGTCAGCGCGGTCGGGCCGGCGAGCAGCGAGCGGGCCTGGTCGATCTCGCCGATCTTCACACTCGCGCCGAGGCTCGCGGTGCCCTCGTCGGCGGCCTGCCGCCCGAGCAGCGCGCGCAGCAGCGTCGACTTGCCCGCGGCGTTCGGTCCGGTGATACCGATGCGCTCCCCCGCGTTGACCTGCAGCGATACCGGCCCGAGGGTGAAGTCGCCCTGACGGAACACGGCGTCGCTCAGCGTCGAGACGACGGTGCTCGACCGCGGTGCGGCGCCGATGGTGAACTCGAGCTGCCACTCTTTGCGCGGCTCGTCCACCTCGTCGAGACGCGCGATGCGGCTCTCCATCTGCCGCACCTTCTGTCCCTGCTTCTCGCTCGACTCCATCGACGCCTTGCGGCGGATCTTGTCGTTGTCCGGCGCCTTCTTCATCGCGTTGCGCACACCCTGACTCGACCATTCGCGTTGAACGCGCATCCGGCCGACCAGGTCTGCCTTTTTGTCGGCGAACTCGTCGTACTCCTCACGCTTGTGCCGGCGCGCGGTCTCGCGCTCCTCGAGGTAGGAGTCGTAGCCGCCGCCGAAGACGCGGTTGGCGCCCTGCGCGAGGTCGAGTTCGAGCACGCGGGTGACGCAGCGGGCGAGAAACTCGCGGTCGTGGCTTACCAGCACAACACCGCCGCGGAGGCCGGTGACGAAGCTCTCGAGCCGTTCGAGGCCGTCGAGGTCGAGGTCGTTGGTCGGCTCGTCGAGCAGCACGATGTCGAAACGGCTGAGCAGCAGGGCGGCCAGCGCGACACGGGCGGCCTGTCCGCCCGACAGCGAGGTCATCAGCGCGGCGGCGTCGAGCGAGAGCCCGAGCTCGGCGAGCACGACGGGCAGGCGTTCGTCGAGGTCGGCGGCGCCGCTCGCGAGCCAGCGGTCGAGGGCTGTGGAGTAGGTGTCGGAAGGATCGGGCCCGTTGGCGGGGGCCGGTTCGGCCAGCGCGGCCGCGGCCGCATCCATGTCTCTCGTGGTTTCGGTGCACCCGGTGCGGCGTCCGACGTAGGCGGCGATCGTCTCGCCGTCGAGGCGCTCGTGCTCCTGCGGCAGCCAGCCGACGAAGGCGTCGGCGGGCGCGAGGCTCACACCGCCGGCCTGCGGTTCGACCACTCCGGCGAGGATGCGCAGCAGCGTCGACTTGCCCGCGCCGTTGACGCCGACCACGCCGACGACGTCGCCGGGGGCGACGGTGAGGTCGAGGGATTCGAACAGGGTGCGGTGGGCGTACCCGCCGGCCAGGCCTTTGGCGACGAGTGTTGCGGTCATGCGTCCATCATTCCGCATGGCTCGCGTAGTCTGGGGCCAGCGCCGGCATCCGGGCGTGCCCCACCACGACAGAGGCAGGCCATGACCGATCACGATCCCGCATTGAGCTTCGACGGTCCGTCGCTGAGCAACGTCGCAGGCTTCGACACCCCGCCGTCGGCCCGGGCCGTCGCGCTCCGCCCGTTCGGCTACCTCGGCCTCGCCGTCGTCTGGCTCGGCATCACCGCGATAATCCTGTTCCTGCTCGCGAGCGTGCCGTTGGCGATCGACTCGCAGGGGCCGCTGTCGGAGGGCCCGGCGATCACCAGCCTCGCCGACGACAACCAGTGGATCGCCGCCATCTTCGTGTTGCCGATCATCGCGCTCCTGTTCGGCGCACTCATCGTGCTGCTGCTGCAGGGCTCGCTCTCGCTCATGATGCTGTCGCTCATCGCGTTCACCCGGTCGCTGCGGCCGTCGTTCGCCGGCGAGCGGCTCACCACCACGCGCTGGACCGGCGAAGCGATCGGACCGGTCAAGTTCGGCGTGGCTCCGGCAAAGTACGCGCCGGTGAAGAACATGACGTCGCTCTCGCTCATCCCGGTTCGGCGCACGCGGTTCTCGTCGTTCTTCACCTCGGGCATGCTTTTCGCTTTCGCCCCGTCGTTCCGCGTCATCCTCGAGGCGACCTGGATCGGCCTCGCCTTCGTCCTGACGTTTGGCTGGATCCAGTGGCCGGTCGCGGGTCCGCTCGCGATCGTCTGGACCGTGGTGAGCGTCGCGCTCAGCGTCTTCGGCATCTGGCGCGTCGCACGCGCCCGCCGCATCGACTCCGCACGCTGGACCACCCAGACGACCTAGTCGTCATCGGCGGGCCAGCTGTCGCCGAGCGATTCGGCCGCGTCCACCGTCAGTTTGAAGAGCAACAGCAGCAACTGCTTCATCGAGGTCGCCCGCAGCAGCGCGACCTGGTCGAGTGGGCCGAGCGGCGAGATCGCGGCGAGCTGCCAGGCCGCCTCGACGGGATCCTCGGAGACCTCCACGGTGGGCGACCACGGCAGGTCGGCGAACTCGCTCGCGAGCGCGAGCGTTCGGCGCACCTCGTGCTCGGCCTGCGCGAGCAGCGGCAGCAGGTCGTCGCTCCACTCGAGGTCGTCCAGCTCGCGGATCTCGGCCCGCGGGTAGGGATCGTCGCCCTGCCACTCCACTACCTCGACCCGGCGTCCGCCCTGGGCGACCAGGGCGATGTAGCCCTCCTTCGCCTCGAGCTGCACGATCTCGGCCACGGTTCCGAAGCCGAAACGGTGCTCACCGCCGCCGACCTCCTGCCCACGCTCGATGAGCACCACCCCGAACTCGCTCGGCTCGTCGACGAGGATGCGCGAGAGCATCACGACGTAGCGTTCCTCGAACACGCGCAGCGCGAGCGGCATGTGCGGAAATAGCACGGACCCCAGCGGGAACATCGGCAACTCGGTCATGTTCCCCGCAATCTCACCCGGTGAAATCCGGGTCCATCCAGATGATCTCCCACTTGTGACCGTCGAGGTCGTAGAACGCGCGCTGGTACATCATGCCCATGTCCATCGGCTCGCCGGCCTGTGTCCCTCCCGCGCCGACGGCGGTGTCGACGAGTTGGTC
>Ga0247730_1000564_pt1 | contig 25833 bp, 25 predicted proteins | sample UWRJL073202C2_FD_180959 | JGI IMG/M metagenome (GOLD analysis project Ga0247730, IMG submission 180959) | Plant litter microbial communities from Arlington Agricultural Research Station in Wisconsin, United States - UWRJ-L073-202C-2 | ecosystem: Environmental > Terrestrial > Plant litter >... | reverse complement strand
ATATCGCAGCTGACCTTGTCGTGTGCTGCTTGATGTGGCATTGTACGCGAGAATACGGAAGATTGGCGGCCATTCTGAGAATTCAGGGCATGTTTATTATTAGTCTCCTGGCGGAAGGAACTTGGAAAACAACTAAACAGTATCACATAAACGGCCAAGAAGGAACTATGATGACCATTTGCATTGGGACACATAAAAGTCCCTGTTTGGAATGATACATTCCGAAGTTCTCCCTGGATCTTCCCAATGACTCGCAGTGGCGCTCTGTTGCTTCCTTTTGCCTGTCAAACAGGCGCTTCACCCTGAGAACGATGGGACGTTTGGACCGCCACGTTCCATATGCGGAAATCTGTGGCGCAACGGCAACGTTCAAAACGCGAGGCAAGAGCGGGAGTAATATCGGGACGGCAGGACCTATCTTGCATGAATCGATGGGCGATGCTGCGAATTGCTGCTTCATGAGCCAACAGATCGTCTTAAGGCTAGCTCATGTGTGCCATTTATGGCGTTTCAAGATGAATAGAGAGGACAAAGAAATACATGGGCATTTGAAAGTGAGGAGAGAGAATAAAGATAACGAAAAGGGGGTGGGAAAGGCCGTAAAAAAGTGAGCATAGCATAAAATCCTAAAAATGAAGATAGAAGGTGAAATAGTAGAAATCTGTTGTACAACAGTGATGCAGAGTTTGTAAGGCGGCCGTGCTCACCGCGGAAACGGAGAGAAAATTCTGCAAAGCAAAATACGAAAGCGATGTGGTGCATTCCAACGAAGTCGCAGCTTCGCCGGATCATGGTCATTCATCTTTATGCGTCAACGTCAAGCATGAGGGCCTGCAGAAGACCGTAACGCGACGCTAGGAGGTCTTACGCTTGTGATATTCGCATGCCGGCTGCGGGATGACAGGCCACCGTGTCCAGCCTCGTCGCTGTCCATGTCAGAAAGCTCGTCGATTTGCTGAGGCTGTGTTGTCGAATCCGAATTTGTGCGAGCCCGCCCAGCTCCAGCCGAAGCGTCCGTCTTAACCTTCTTGTCCCTCGCTCTCCTCTTTATCTGCACAATCAATGATGATTTAGCGACGGGTCACGGCATGGACACGGGCAGCATGGGGGACAAGGTACGCACCAATTTAGCGTAGACCAAGCCGCAGGCATTACACAGTGTCCTCGGTCCTGTCAAAAGCACGCTGCCATCAGCACGACAGGCGTGGTGACTGTGATCGATTGGAAACATACCCATCGGACCTCGCCTCCATTCTGGAGTTGCTGTCGCACTACACCCTAGGCATGCTTGACCTTCTGTTACCAATGTTTCGTCGCCGTCGCTGGGCGAGTGTTTCTGAGAAGGACGAAAAAAATTAGGGAAGTCCAGCAGGTTGCAGAAGTGACATATTACACGTACCTGTCGTTTATGCGACACGGTGGAAGCTTTCGGTGAGAGGGGTTGTGGTCGCTTAGCTTTCAATAGCGTAGGCGAAAGCTCGGGTGGGGATTTCATGGCTGAATCAAATATGCGGGCTCCCTCGTTAGCGCTTTCTACCATCTTCGATAACGTCGGTACATCCAAAATCGGTATTTGTTGACCATTACCCAGATCTCCAAACTGAATCGCTTTACAAGTCTCCCAAACGGCCTTGTAGGATTCGAACAGCTATGACAAGAAAGCCTCAGATGAATGCAGAAATCCAAGTAACAGTGCGTACCTTATTAAAGGGGATATTAAGTGGGCCGGGGCTACGCGAGCTTGCTGGCTTAACAGCGGTGACTTTATCACTATGAAGCCGCTCATTGGGCGACTGCGTAGGGTCAATCGTTCCAGGTGTCGAGTCGGCGCTAGAATTGGGCGAAATGGAAAGCCCAACCGGCCGATGCGGAGCATCGTTACCAGCAAATTTCTGAGGTCCCCCTTCTACCGCCTGGAAGGTGGCGCTCTGGTTCAAGGATGGAGGCACGTAAGGACTGTCTGAATGGTGCGGTTGGGACACTGGTAATGGCTGCGGGTGCTGAGAGTATTGTTGCGTTCCGTATTGCCATGTCGACTGACCATCATGACCAGACCAAGCACGCGGCGCTGTATATCCGCTAGAAGGAGGTACATAACTCGAAGTATACGGCGAATGGGCGTCTGAGAATGGGGAGTGCTGTGTCTGAACAGGGGAATGTACTACGTGAGGATGTCGCGGAGATCGCGATGTAGTGGATTGGAGATGGGATCCAGTCTGGTCGTCGTCGTAAGTCGTGGGATAGACATATGCAGACTGCGAGTAATCGTATGGGTTCGTAGAAAAGCTCAGATGCGAACGACTGTACGCAAATTGAGCGTCGGTCATGGTAAAATCAAATGGCGCGTAGCAAATATAGCCCTGGGGCTAAAGGTCGTCGTTTTATACGCGTCTCACGGCGAGACTTCCAAACATTCTTGTCAGTAAGGATGCTTGATGGTCTAAGATCTGAAGGTAACTTACCCGGCTCTGATATTATCGTTACACAGTACCTATAGGAAAGTAATCGGGAGCATGTACCCCACTATTCACGCCCACTGCGACGCGAAAAGCTGGCGGCGAAGGCCAAGGCAGATGGTGGTTGTAAGTGAAGCGAGGCCGGAAGCTCCGAACCCTAGTATTGATCCGCGAATTAGGGTTGGTGATGTACCTGGGCGGATTCAATTTCCCTTCCGGGATTCAGATTATTGACAATGGGGACAACCCAACCAAACTGAGACAGCAGAAGGAGCATCAAATTGGCTTCGTTGTGTGCTTCGGTAGATGAAGATTGTGGGTCTCAAGCGCCCTGAAGGCTCTTGAGCTAACTAGTTTAAGAGCAGCAACCCAACTATGGGCTATGGGGCTGGGCCTTGCGCCTGGCGCGATTACGGAACGCCGATGTTTAGGTCCGTTTGACGGTTGCTAAACAATCTTCAGCAATAGAATACACCTCGTTTAGGCCTCGTCAGCTGCTGTCAAGCAGTAGATTGTAGGGAAGGCCAAGAATACTACGCAAGCTCTTCTTGTGTCACAAGTGACTCTCATTAATGTACATGTACAGGTATAGGTAAAGTCCTTCCAAATACCAACCAGAATATGGCGAACATGACATATGTATTATGGACATCTGTATTGCCCTGGTATTCCGCTATGTTGCTAGTTCCGACCAGGATTCAGTCACAAGAGAGATCGAATGACCATGTCTGATCTTCTCGTCGTCTGTCTGTATTTCCAACACTACGAAGTCCTTCATAAAGCTCATGAGAAGTGCACTATAGAAACAGACCAAGATATTCACCTGAATCGCCAGTCGAGCAGTGCGGAACGTTGGGACAGTCACATCATCGTTCACTCTCAAATGGCCTTGCCAATTCAAGTTCTCCTCTACGCTTAACGCAGGAGGAACAGCCTCCATCTTCGCACTACCAATTGTGAATTGTAAGGGAATCGACCGTCCCAGAGATTCGATGATAACCTGGCGAACGATCAGGACAGATATTGGCTGCTCGGTATCTATTGGAAGTTCAGCGGAGACTCGTGTCGCTTGAGACTGTATGGTAACCTGATCCTAGGGGCCGAAGGCACTTGAGCGAGGACACCTGGCCAGTGATCTGCACGAAAAAAGGGATGTCTTCTCGTATCGCGTATACCCCAGCGTACGGAAGAAACATCTAAATACCGCGGTATGTTGAGCTTACAAGCTCACAGGGTCTCCAGGTGTTTGGGCTTACTTGACACGAGAAACTTGGCTTCGGGTCTGTCTTGGGGACAGATATTGTGTAGACCAGCTGCCTCCACTCTTCTGGGCACTGTTTGAGTAGCGATAGACATGGTTCACCGAGAAGATCAACTCCATAAGGCCGGGTTGGTCGCGAGCGCGGCGAATACTCAAACTCCAGCTTATATCTGCCAGGACGTTCAGCAGCAGAGCAAAATACCAGTAGTCTATGCAAACAAATACCTCTTGGAGTGTGTTAGCCTTGGCACTTTGCGATGCCACATGGTGGAAACGAGCACTCGTAGCGAGTAAGAACACCAAACACCCTGAAGAAATGCGTGCGAACCGAGCGAAACTGCGTATGTTGGGGGTAAACTGAACATATCATGGTCGCACTGAAATTGGCTAGGAAGCCTATAAGACAGTTGTAGTGAGGCAGGGCAGGTCGATGTACTTTGCCCCCGAGAATATAACTCTTGCTTGTGATCCAAAAATTTGAGTGCGTCATGAGCGCTGGCCAGGTGGAAGGCAGAGTGGCCCTGAACCTAATGACACAGTCGCAGTTACTTTCTAGAGTTTAATAAGACCCCGGCAGAAGACTTTGCTTGCCTCTAGAACTACAGATGTTACATGGTCCAGAATTTTGGGACTCAAAAGCACAGTGCCTGATATTCTGCTGTTCTTGCGATAAATTGGAGTAGGGATACCCCTATGTTGCTCGTCCAAAATGACGGTGACATTGTCGTCGAAATAGTGGATAAACACGTCATCCAAGTCCGATGCTGGTCCACTTTCCAAAGCATGGCGCACACGAGGGCGATACTCTAGACTATGCTCTCCTTCCAACGGTCGTGATGAATACCCCGGGACCGTTGTCTCGTCAGAACCGAGGAGATAAGGCGGAGGAGATGTCAAGTTGAATCCCATGGAGCTACAGACCTTTATGACAGGAGAGTATTGGGAGATTAACATCTTGCTTCAATACCTGCCCAGCTTCGAGAGCGCGCACCTTTTAGGCCATTCGATGGGAGCGAAATATCCAATGTTGGTGGTAGTTCGATAAGAACACTGAGATAACCGGAACTTGCCGATTCCTAGCATAGCTATTGAGTCTGTTATCTCAATCACGCGGCCAAGCAAGTTTCAAGAACATAAAACGTATTTTTGAACAACACTCTAGCGACATACAGAAGTCATAAGTACGAGAAAGACCTAAAATACAAGTAAACGATGCGATGCTCTGAGTTCTATCTAGCAAGTACCAAAAGTGAATAAAGGAAATAGAGAAAAGTCTCGTCAAATGTCGGCAAATAGTAACACAAAATGCGTATAGGGAACCAGTCTTAGTCCAAAATGTGCTCGCAATACAGTAGTAATTGTCCGGAGAATGTGTTTGGGAAGGTGTATCGCGATGCTGAGAATGGTAAAAGACTGATTGTAATGCAGATGGGATTAAACGCCGACGCCTAGGTCCGTCTCCAGCGCGTCTATAGTGGATGGTATTAGTGTAGATTGGGATTATGCGATGGTGATGTTCGAAAGCGAGACTTGGAAAGCGAAAAACTTGCAAGAAGCAAACGAACAGCAGTGAGACAAATGAGACGAGGCAAGATAGTGGAATGGTCAGAGCAGCGCACAAAAAGGGCTTTATGGGTTTTGGTGGTCATTATCGGGAGTCAGAAACATAAGACGAGCGCAAGAGCGCGCCCTCTGTAGTCGGTGTGTCGTGGCAAATGGGAAGAGAAAGGAGATAGGGCATGAAGTCGAAGGGAAAAAGGAAGGAGCGTAGCTTTTACCACCAGCCGTTGCCTCCTCCTCCACCTCCGCCACCGTAGGCTTGGGCGCCTCCACCGTATGCAGACTGGCGAGCTCCATAGCCTCCGCTAGCGCCGCCGAAGCCTCCTCCACCTCCACCAAATCCTCCACCTCCGCCTGAGCGATAGTCGCGAGCGCCTCTAGAGCTGCCACCCCGTCCGCGACCACCACGACCACCGCCACGGAAAGACGATCCTCCGCCGAAGTTGGCCTCATGCGCGACAGTCTCCAACCAAGTGGGAATTTCCTGGTTGGCTTCTCGCAGAAGCTCTACCAAGTCACGAACAATATTTTTGTTCCCACGGTTGAAGAAAGCAGTGCTGACACCAGTGTTACCGGCACGACCAGTACGACCAATCCGATGAACGTAGTCATCGATATCGCTGGGAAGATCGTAGTTGACGACGTGAGTGACATTGGGGATATCAAGACCACGAGCAGCAACCGCGGTAGCAACCATGATGGGTGTCCTACCAGTTCGGAAAGTCTGCAAGGCCGTCTCTCGCTCGCGCTGTGTGCGGTCACCATGGATGGATGTCGCAGGTAGATTGTTGCCCATAAGGAAGTCGCTTAGCATATCTGCCATACGCTTGGTTTCAACGAAAACAAGGGTCAGGCCGAGTTCCTCTTTCCTTTGAGAAGCAAGGATATCAAGCAAGACGCTACGTTTGTCCTGATCTTCAACATACTCGACCTTCTGTGTGATGTTTTCGGATGTCGATCCAACACGACCAACGCTCAAAAAGATGTAGTCTTTGAGGAAATCCTTCGCGAGCATCTGAATGTCCCGTGGGAATGTGGCACTGAACATGAGAGTTTGACGTTCGTGGACGCCTGGCATGTCCTCGCCCTGAACGATCCGACGAATCTGGGGTTCGAAACCCATGTCGAGCATGCGATCAGCCTCGTCAAGTACCAAATATTTGATGTTGGCAAGACTGATCCTTCCACGCTCGATCAGATCGACAAGACGACCAGGTGTAGCACTGAGCAAGTCACAGCCACGTTCGATGGTGCGCAGTTGCTGGTTGATATCTGCACCACCGTAGACAACGGCAGGGCGAACCCAGGAACGATAGGCGAATTTACGAGCTTCTTCGTGAATCTGAGACACAAGCTCACGAGTGGGCGCAAGGACAAGCGCCGTAGGATAAGCTTTGCGAGAGCGTCCGTAGCCGGTGTCGGCAGGTGCGGGACTGGGACCGACTGTGAAAGATGCAGACATGATTGGGAACAGGAATCCACCGGTCTTTCCAGAACCAGTCTATAACGAATTTGTCAGTATGCGAATGCCAAATGATGATATGGGAACATACCTGAGCGCAAGCCATCAAATCGCGCTTATTGGCAACAATCGGAATAGAATACTTTTGGACAGGAGTAGGGACGGTGTAATGAGCGTATCCGATATTCTCTAGTAAAACGGGATCTAGTGGAGGCGATGTGAACTGGTTAACAGGTTCAGGAACGTTGGTGCCAGTGGCTTCAACGGGAATATCATCGTATTTCTCGAAATTGATTCCAGTTTGTTGCTTCGATGGGTCGGCAATGTCGCCAAACAATTCCTTCTCCATGCGCATGTTACGTCCACCTTGAACGTGAACCCCATCCTTCCATGCGCCGTATCCGAAGGCAGCGCCATTAGATTCTGTGTTATGACGAGGAGCACCTCCACCGTATCCCTGGGAGCCACCCCAGCCACCCCGTTCGGCACCGCCTCCAGCACCACCACCGCGGCTGAAAGCAGATGAGTTGGGAAGAGTGCGATTAAAACCCCCACGTCCACCTCCGCCAAGGGGAGGGGTTCCGGGAGTCGTGCTACGGGAATCGTTCCAGCCGTTTCTGCAGCACGTAAAAAACCTCGTTAGCGCCCGGATAAGAGTAACGCGAACTCAAAACCTACCCATTAGGTGCAGAAGCCGCTGGAGCAGCCCGCTGCGAGCTTCTCATATGAGGGGGTACGTAAGCGCTTTTTTGCAGTCCCATAGACGCTGGAGAGTAGGGTGATTGTCAGTTCCTTTCAGCCAGCACGCATCCACGTAAAGCTCACCGAATTGGGACTCTATTCCATTGGTATTGGACATATTACTGGTGGTATAGAACGAAAGTGTCTCTTGAAGAAGAAGAAACAAAAGATAAAGATGATTTTATGCAGAGACCCTTGGAAGATGGTCGGGAGCAGGAGGAGAGAAAGAGAAAATTGAGTCGCTGCTAGCCCCTGGGGCTTATGCTGAGTCAGCCCTAAGGTTCCCACGCTTCCAATGACGCCGGGGTGGCACTGCATCACTACAGACGCGTATTCCTGTGATGTGCATCCATGCAGCTTGTGCATCTCCAACGTCCAATCTCTTATGCCACTAGCCTAAAATAATGAGCGAAGACATGTCCTCCTGGAGATACCTTTCAGCTGCCTCATCGCGCGTTAAAAGCTACCTTGCCCAGAGAGACTCAAAGAATCTATATCCAAGAACTCCACCTGTTACTCCAGGAGGAGACAAGCAAAGTTGGAGAGAATGGGCTGGCCAGAAAATATATTATAGAAGAGACGAATCAGAGTCTATAGAGCGCATCGCCTTGTTCCCAGGCTGGGCAGCTAGAAGATACACTGCCGGCACCGAACACAGTACGTCCAACTACTGCTTGCGATAGTCAGGCCCTTACAAGACGTGCAGACTCTTTTTCAGTGGAGATATATGTCTCTGGATATGCCTCTGTACATCGGGCACCGGAATTTGCAAGTCGCTCTCAAAGGGCATTCATGAGGCTGGCGCGAGGTACTACCCCTTACCATCTCACGACTTCTTCTCATGATCATTAGGGTACGCGGCATTGCCGAAGCTCGCTGGAGAGACGGAGACAGAACAAGAAACCATGATCTCTCAGCCTTTATCACCATCGACTGAGGACCTACTAGCCACCGTGAAACTACCCCCGCCTCCATCTCATGATGCTGAACTTGAAGCCTTGGAACGGCAATTTGCTCAGCTACACAACGCTGAGGACTCTGACGACGATACTTCTTCCTTATCATCCCATGCCAGCTCTTCACGCTCGCAAACGCCCTCTCGACCTACGCCAGACCGGGCGGGCTCAACCTTATTCCCCAACCTTGCGAGCGATCTTCGCAAGCTTCACGCCAACTTGGAAGCCAGATTGACGCCTTTCTGGTCCTCCGTACTTCCTGAGCGTACTGTAGAGATTCACCTGTTTGCATCGCCATCCTCGCAGGACAGTACATCCCGTAAAACCGAACAGGCAGCCATCTCGCATGGATCCATTGCCTCACGGCGCGTTCAAACGCTCGCTGATGGGAGCTTCGAAGCGCGGTTCCACGTAAGTTGGGAAGACCTGTGCCAACACCCAGCAGCCTTGCACATTGCCTTCGGAGAACACGACGAGGAACACGATTTCGTGGCTAGTGCTGAAATTCTTAAGGCACCCATGTCACGCTCAACGCCTGATTTGAGGGCTGAGGCTCATGAAACTCCTGTCTCTGTTCCTACAAAGGAGAAAATCGCCCTCACTCACGCACCTATACGGGTGATTTCTGACATTGACGATACAGTGAAGAAGTCGGACGTGCTTGGGGGTACGAGAGCAATCTTTCACAACGTATTTGTCAGGGAACTTGACGAGCTCATTCTTCCGGGCGTGGGCGAATGGTACACCTCCATGTGGAAACGCGGAGTGCGTTTTCATTATGTAGTACGTCCGATTCCTGACGACCAGAGGAGCTAAGCTGATAAACTATCAAGTCAAACGGCCCTTTTGAGCTCTTACCTGTCCTTGCGCAGTTCTTTGGAATTGCTGGACTTCCCCCAGGTCTGGGCGCTTTATCAACGTATCATGGCGATTGACCGAGACTGAAACATTGACAGGTTCCCTAAAGCTGAAGTCATACGCTGGGAGATCACTGTTTACCGGCTTTTTATCTGCGCCAGCGTCGAGGAAGCGGGCAGGAGTGGTCGACATTCTAAACTCATTTGACCAGTCCAAGTTTATCTTGATAGGCGACACTGGCGAGCAGGACTTGGAACTTTATGCAGAGTACGTCTCGCCTGAACATGTGACCCCTGCGCTGATTTAATGCAGATTGGCCGCAGAAAAGCCAGACCAAATCATTGCAATATTCATCCGCGATGCCGATGCAGGTGTTGCTGCACCTTTGGATGACCCTCTGGGTAAAAATTTGACGAAGATGAAGGAAATACTAGGTGACGTCACACTCGCTACTCCCCGACCCGCACGAAGTACCCTCGAGACACCTCGACCTCTGCGTGCAGTAGCTAGTGTTCTCACGCCTACCACATATGCATCGCGCACTCCAAGAACTCCCTCTCGTTCCGTAGGTGGAGGGGATTACTTTGGTTCAGCCAGAGTAACAGAAGAACCCGAGCCGCTTCCTGCTTCAGCATCACAGCCGACATACTCGACCTCTTATCCCCCCCGTAGTCGTCGGTCTACCAATGCGAGTACCATTAGCACAGTATCATCTTTGTCCTCGCGATCCCTCGGCAGCATGTATGCCAAAATGTCGGATCAGGAGAAGAGGAGGTATGACCTACAGATTAGGGTATATAGGGCTAGAAGACTCGTTCCGGATCACATTCCACTACGTGTATTCCAGAGCCCAGAAGAATGCGAGGCCGAAGCCAGTGCATTAGTCAGTTCGGTAAGTCTCCCCTGCAAATGTTTGTTGAAACACGTCAGCTGATGACTAAATATTCTGTGTAGGCGTGAATACGTTGACAGCGAGTTATTTTATGTATAATCGGACTTGGGTTCGTTCGTCAGCGGCATGTTCATTGTAATATTTATTTTCACGGGCACTTTCAAGGATAAAGAATGCAAGAGTGCCATTTTACCGCATTCGACGTGTTGGAATATGACTCAAAAAAGACAAATGCAGCCAAATTGTACTTCAAGTTCCACTAAAAGTTGTTGTGAGCCAATAGATTGGGTGTTCCACCAGCTATTGCAGCAAATAGGTAAACAAGGTATCTGCAAGGACGAGAATTTTACTCACGGACGTTAGCGAGGACATCTTTGACCGCATAGACAGTGAGCTGTCGCCTAAGCTCAGCCGGGGGGAGGTTCCCAAGAAGACCAACAAAGTACGCAGTCAATCCGGCCACAAAAGGAGTAGCCTGTTGGCACATGAGCTCAGAGTCTATGTTCAAGCTTTGCAAGTACATACCATAGACGTGCCAGAGATGGAGTTTGTGTCCTTGAATTTATCAGGACATGGCAACAGCGCAAGTCTGGGATGTCACGTACGTAGTCTCCAGTAGACCATGTGCTGATGATGTTAGTTCCAGGGGCAAAAATGTCAACAGAAGCCCCATAATTAGAGTAGGACGCTCGGAAATCGTCGATTCCGATTGCCCCGACGGTAGTCACAGCAGGAGCACGAGCGGGGGAGTAGTAGCCAGCATCGTCGGCGCTATTTCCAGCTGCAACAGTAACATGGATTCCACGGTTTATGAGCTGTGCAAACACATGTGATGAGTGTGATCACAGGCATACAGAGATTAGAGGTGACTGACCGAGGTAACAGCGTCGTCCAAAGGCTGGGAAGCTCCACCTCCCAAGCTCAGAGATGCAACAGTGGCACGCCCAGATGCAGCGGCTGCGCGGGCGACAAAGTTAAGACCAGAAACACTGCTAGCGAGTCAGTATGATAATGTCTTATTGGGAGTTGGGAGTAGGCATACATATCTGAGATGTAGCCGGATCTATCGAAATGCATCAGCTATAGTGCACTATAACCGTATGAGAAAATTGCGCTACCCACCCCGCATCACTCAGGACCTTCACGGCAATGATTTGAGCACTCTAAACAGGTATCTCGGTGGGTAACGCTAATTGTGGGTTCAAGGTGAGATATAAATACCTTCGCGACACCATAAGTGGCTCCTCCTGCGATGCCACTATAATGACGGCCGGTTCAGTAGTCAAATATGGACGATGTTCAAGATCAAGCTTACGCGCAGTGTGTTCCGTGCCCATTCCCATCTGCGTTCTGATATAGTTGTCAGCCACCTCCGCACTGATCATACTGTTCTGGTAATGACTAACAGCGTATCCTCCGTAGGTAGCGCCCCAGGATGCACGCCCACCAAATTGGACCTAGAGAAAGCAGTGATATTGTGAGTGACGAAACCCACTCGCCAAGTCTAACAACTCTTACGTGACTAGTTCGGATGCCCGTATCTTGTCAAAAAACGTCAAATATTTGAATGTGTACCAAACATTATGCAAAGTAGTGAACATACCGACGATGAAGATGTCTGCAGCTGAACCAGCAGAGGCATCAAAGTAGAAAGGGTAGTTCGTGGCTCCTTCACTTCCAACGACACGCCCAACTTGAGAGAGACGAGATAATCCCCATGTTGCATCCGTTCTGTGGGTTGCCAAGATTAACCTCAAAAAATGGCCTCAACAAAACAAAACCATTTACTGAGTGAGAGCCTGATCGATTGAAACAACACCGTCTTCATCAATCGACAAAACGTCTTCGCTGGTTCGGATGGCCTTAAGTGCGGCATCATCAAATTCCCCTATGTGCAATATCTGAGAAAGGTTGCATGAATAAGTGAATTTTCAAGACTGCATACCGGCAAAGCCGTTATAAAACTCATTGTCCCATTCGTGGGTAACGTTAAGGGCACCCGAGGATCTGTGTTTGCTCAATGCTCCGAAGATAGAGGCTGTATCGGAACCCTCCTTGAGAGTGACAATATAGCGTCCGGAGGTTTCACCCGAGTACTTGGTGATGTCCACCAAGTTGGTTATGCGCGAAGGAGCAGCCTGAGCCTGACTAGCAAGGATAAAAAGGGAAAGGAGACCGGCCAAAGCGAACATGCTTGGAAGGAAAAGGTGTGAAGGAAATTAGTGCAGGCGAACACTCGAGAATAGAAGCCTGTCTTGCGAGGCTTTTATAGCATCGAAGACAGACTAGAGAGAGATAACGGGGATTCTCCTTGAAGGCTCTCCCATGAGCTGAGCGCTATGCTCGCCAGAGAACCGCAAGGTTAGGAACCTTGGATTCAATCATCCTACTCTTCTCCGTCTTCTACCTTTGCTTGTTTATCAGTGAGCCATTGACGTGAACTCGTTGATATCTGACATTACTTTCAAAGCAGGCAGAATAGAATATAGTGATGCAGCCGAAGAGACTCAAATTCCGTTCCTGAGCACAAGAAAAGCACCTTCCCCGTGCATTTACAGTGAGATTCCATTTGTCCAGCAATTCAAACCAAACGCGATGCAGTCGAGTGAATCCAGCGCGGCTGACAGATGATCAGTTCATCAGAAGTAAACATTCCATTTGGACACGATAGGATAATAAATCGGACAAAACAAAGGATGAGGACGTACTTGAGTTCGCCAGAAGTACCATGACCAAGATCAAGAAAGTATTGCGAAAGTATTCAGAGTTTCGACAATTCGACAAATGATGGTGTTGAGATTCGGGTGTGGCAAGAGCTGGCGACGGCAAGTGGATACTCTACTACAGCATCCATTCAACCCTCCTTCCTTATATTTATGCAACGAACTTGACATTGAATACTCTGTTAGTGTGAACAAAAGGTATCAGCTGGAGAATGCGACACGAGCTGCAGTGGTCTGCAGTCATTTTCATGCCACAGAAAACGAGCAACACAGCTTCCTTACAGAAAGCAACGCTTTTATGACTATCTTTATCGTAAAGAAAGGAGTCAATACAGGGATGGCGTGGATGTGGATGGTCCGCAGGCATAAGGGCCACGGTCGAGATCAAGGTTGCTTGTATGAGTCATGGTCGACAAGAGAGTCTTTACGTGACACTTTGGCGAGTTTTGTACAAATTCAAGGAAGGATGGTGACGAAAATAAATTTAGGGTTCCAATGGTAACAACAAAATAAGGATAAGAACATAATCACAAAATTTACAATCGCTGAGGAAGCAATCACTCCACGTTTCCACTAGAAGTAAAAGAAGAGTGTAAGTCGAAAAGGCTGAGACGTCATCAAATAATGCGTACGGGAACTCTCCAAAGACATTGCCTGGAGGGGAGTATTCGCAGACATAGAATTGAGCCTTTCCGTAGACAGGGTCAAAGATTCCATCGCAGGATGCGACAGCACAGCCGAGCTCCTACAGGCCAAAGGGAGACAGTGAACAAGGAAATCCTACAGAAAGTACCAGACTTCGTACCTTGGAGCCTTTCCAGACGACTTGGGTGAAGTGAGAAGCCTGGGGGTTGCTGGGGTCATAGTCGCCTGAAGTAGTGGCGAGCGTGAGGAAAGAAGCTCCGGAATGTTAAAGGAAGTTCACATACCAGCTTCGTCTGTCCAGATCTTGATGGCAGCCGCAATCCCAAAGTCACCGGTACCAGCAGACAAGTTCTCTGCGTAAGAATTCGTAATTAAGTTCGGGTCTATGGAGACTTCACAATGAATAATACATACCTCCGTAAGGGCCGAGGGTACCACCGGAGTGCTCAAAGACACATTGGTTAGCCCAACCTTGAGCAGATCCGGCCATGTTGTCGTTCCAGGTCAGTGCGGCAGCACCGTGCTGAGCACGGAAATCGTTGTGAGCTTGGAGATATTCATCTTTGGCTGCACGGGGGATGATGATAGCGCTGAATGCCGGAGCAGCGAGGACGAGGGCGGTGAGGAAGGAGCGCATTGTATAGAGGAAGAGGTCGTAAGGAGTCGTAAACCTCATGAGCAGTATTTATAAATTAGACGTGAAACGGAAGGGGAAGCATGTGGCTTCGTGTACTGTGTCAAAGACGGGGGAAAGAATCAAGTGCATCCTGTACACGCGATATGAAGAAGTCTGAAAGAATGGAAAGCCAGTAATGAGACAAGTCAACTGTTCAACGCTGTTCAGCGTCATCATTTGGAGCTACCCGCCCTGTTTCGTAGCGTAGTTTCCATGACAAATAAGTAGATTCACGAGAAGGGATCAAGAGTCGGCCTTGGCTAGACACTAGACATCTCTGAAGGTGTTTGCTTCCTCATTGCCACCATGACGATAACCGCTCCGAGTCAGAGCAAGAGTAGAACAAAGGGAAAAGAACCTAGGCAGCGAGAATCAGGCCCTCCGTTGAAAGAAGTCGGATGGAGACGCTTTGGAACGTTCAAACATGAAAGAGAAGCGGAGAAAAAGTTGAATGTGATTGTCGAGTGTGCCGCTGCGAGCGCCTCTAAGCGCTTCCCAGAGGCTTCACTCGTCTCCGTTTGGGTTTGACCAGTGGCCAGTTATGGTAGTGCCTTCTAGTAGAGTTCTAGGTTCCCTGTGAAAAGGTGTCAGTTGGAACGACGGTAAGAAGAGTTTGAAGGCAGAGCGATCTTGATGAGTGATTCTAACCTGATTTATATTTGGTTGTGTGGGCGCATGCATGAACGTCAGATGCGAAACAGGCAGATTGAAGAAACATCCATGACTATCCTCTGTATATATATAAAATAAGAAAAGAAATAAACCCAATTCATGGGTGGCATCATCAGAATTAAACAAGTAACCTGGCGCGGACCAATGGTAACACCTTCGTAGTTGTCCACGGCTACTACTGCTAGCAGACGGACTTTAAGATTCTGAACCTCGTCTTAACTCGAAGTATATACCGGAGATTGGTATCACACAATAACCTACACTGATGCAGAACTCACTAGCAGAAAGACCATCGATCTGACGTTCAAATGTATCCCTCTCGCATAGGTAACCCACTGCGTCTTCTGTCTTACCAAGATCGGATCGTGCCACGACTTTGCTGCGAATATTACATGGTCTAGGTCATGGTTGGTCAATCTTTCTCGCTTTCGATCCAATCCTTAAATCGGCACGATAGCCATTGCACCTTCGCCGACACAGGGACATCACTTGCACCTTTGGGCAAGAAAATTAGTTAGTGAATGTGGGAGTAGCTCGAGAGTGGTAATCCATGGATCTGTATTTTGATACAAGTGAAATTGCGCGTGCAAGTATCATCGTTTCTTCCGCTGCAGCCAATCTTCACCTAGGGGGAAGAACAAGCAAGTTGCGGGCAAGATATCTGCACCTCTTTCGTACCAGGAGTGGTGTTGCAGTCGGACTGTGGATTCCCTAGGTCGAGAGAACAAACAAGCCTTCTAGTAAATGTGACTCCAGGGAGACCACTGACAATGTTATCTCTTAACGTTTTTCCTTACTCTTACAAGCTCGCCACATTGCAGTAGGTGCAGGAATCCAGGCAGTACCGTGCGCTTGATGTCGAGCTGTTATCTTCCTTGAAGCAGTATTATATACCTATGAGTTACAGTTAGAATCATATTTCAAGTTTTGATTTACTCTTTGGCCCCAAGTAGCAGATTTCCTTTGGCATCTTCCACACGCAGGAAGTACTCCGGCAATAGTACGCCATTCTGGTCGCCTTCTGTCAAGATTACACCATTGTCCGACATATGGAAGGGGATTCCGGCTTCAAGTGCTTTCGTGATGTCAATAAATATGAATATTTCCGACGAATTCCGCATGCCTGTGAGCTATGTTAGTGCAGTCAAGGCTGTAACGGGAACATGGCGCACCACTTATAACACTGTCTCCAGCCATACCCTGAGCGAGATGTATGTGGTTTCGTTTCATCTTGGACAATCCTTTCTCAGCTGAATCATGGGTTGTCAACATGACATGCTCTTGATAGAGTCAAAAACGTACATATTGATTTCCATGCGCCCTTGTTGGTTCCGTGAACAGCAATTCCAGTAGGTATGTCCGTGAGCGCTGTAATGGGTTTTAACACGAGCTGTACTTCCTATACCAAGAAATCAGTTGTAGTAACTAGAAACTGACACGTATACACACTTTCAAAGAGTGGCCTTGATTAGCTTTGATTAACCAACTCTCAAGGCCTGACGCAGCATCAGCCTCAGATATCAAGCTATATCTCTGCTTTAAGTCTGCCTTTACGATTGCTTGCAGGCGCTCTAATTCGAGTCCTTGAGACCTTAATCTTGAATTTTTGAACTGCCGTATGCAAATCAAACTAATGACACGATGCTATAGCTGGAAAGACGCACCAGATCTTCAACTTTCACGTATCCATCTGAACGTATTGGCAGACCCTCTTTCTCAGCGCCGTGTCTCAACAGATATGAGAGCGTCTTAGAAAGTTGAACTTCAGGAGAATCTGTGCGAGAACCGCGAGGTTTGGAGGGTCCTGAGCCGCCTCTGCCTTTGCTTCCACCTCTACCTCTACCCCTGCCAGGTGGTCTGGAAGGTGAAGATCCTGAGGGCGATATGGGGTCTGGCATTGAGTAAGACATAGTCCTGTGCAGAGCCTTAGAGTATAGTCGAATTGAAGAGAATGTAAATCTGGTGAGCATGCAAGTTGGAAGCAAGAAAGACGTCAGAGTCAGAGCTTGCAGTCAAAGTACGGTCACGTGTTAGTCTATCCCACGTGGAGCTGTGATAGCAATTGAATTCTTTCGCAATTCCAGCTCTTTAGTTCACGCCACATTGACCTTCTCATGGACCTTCGCATTCTCATTTGATCTTGCTGAAAAATATTGACAGTATGGAGAATCTGATAGCAGCTAGCAAAGCGAATGGTCTTGACTGGAAAGATGACCCCAAGAATCGGAGGCCAAGGCCAGACTCGCGTCGCGGTACGGGAGCAACGTCGGAGGTCTTTGGCAACTCTTTCGCGCAAAAAGTTCTTCCAAGAAAGAGTATTCTGGAGAGAGATCACGACCCAACTTTTGGCAGCGACGATGAGCTTGACTCCATCGCGTCGTCTGACAGAGGCCGATCGACGTCGCCCGTGAAGACTGTGGTCAAGCATGGTCAAGAAGACCCGGTCGCAAGGGCTGCAGCCGCTAGCAACAAGCTGAAAGGCATGAGGTTCAAAAAGAATAAGCCTACAGATATTCCCAGCACTCTACCACCGGTACAGCCAAAGGAAAACAAGGAGCCATCTGCACCGAAGCCCCCTCCTGGTCCTATTCGCAAACCTGCAATTGCTAGATCCACGTCCAACGCTAATGCTGGCCCTTCCACCTTACACAAAGTTCTCCCCAAATCATACTCCCAGTCATCCACGAAATCACGTACATCTGCAACCGCACCAACGCGTAAACCATCCACAAGAAGCGCGTCGTCTTCCAAAAGGCATGGCTCTGTTGTATCGTTGGACAGTGGTGATGATGATATACCCAAACCGCCCCCCAAGCCCAAAGCGAAAGCCGTCCCTAAGCCTAAACCGAAGAGACTACCAGAAGATGGCCCTCCCGTATCTTCTCAGGCATCATCCAGCTCTTCCCGTCCCCGTCAAAATCTGGATTCGGAAGCCACGCCAGTGCCTAAGAAGAAGACACGGCGCCAGGTGGCGGCATTCCCTCTCGATTTACATTCACCATTGTCATCCTCTCCGAAAGTGAAAGATGCTGGATTTCCTGACATGTCACCACTGTCATCCCCTGCAGTTGCCAGGCGCAAGAAGCGTCAGAGTTTTCCTGGCTTATCACCTCTCTCATCACCTGCGCGTTCCCAGGAGCAAAGGAAAAAGGGTAAAGCAACGCTTATAACTCGGCCGGGGAGACAGTATGTTCTGAGTGACGACGACGCGGAAGACGAGGATGAGGTTGAATTTGAGGAATTCAATGTGCGAAGAGTAGCAGCTCCCTTCCCAATGAACACCCAAGCACTAGCAAGTATCGAGTCTTCAACAGGTAGCAAACGGCTATCGGACAGCAGTCTCGATGGCGGTGAGCCTTCAACTAAGCGGCGTAAAAGTTATATGTATGTATTTCTTAGGCATTCACGACTTGCTCAGCAACTCAATCATTGCTGCAGAAACCCCGATATTTCATTGAATAGCGATGACGAGGATAATCGTGAGCATTCCCCTATTGTACCTGTCAAGAACTTGCTCATCAGGCTCTTTATCAGTGTTCCTAACGCCCGCTGCTGCTCCGGACATGCTGTGTCCATTCTGCGACAGCAAACTTCCCTCTTCTCCCACACCTTTCCTTCGACGTCTCATTGCCGAACTCATCGAGAGTTCCACACCAGATAGTCGACCAACGAATCCGCTTGGCCGTAAAGCCCCCATGAACACTTATTTATCTATGTGCCAGCGACACGACTTTGAGCGCAAGCTTCTTCCACAAGCTGAAAAGAAAGGATGGCCCAAGGAAATTGAATGGTCAGCGATCGAAGGCAGGATTCGGAGAATGGAATTTGAGCTACAAGAACTCATCGACGATGCGGATTCGCCGTTACAGGTCGAGGTCACAAATGCAAATGTTGAGGACGAGGACATCTACTCTGCTAATGGTCCGAGAGCAAGGTGCATATTCTGGAGAGAGCTTATGAAGGAGGTTAAGGCCAAAGGTGCAAGCAAGGCTGCAGGGGTGAGAAACCAGTTCGCCACTTTTGACAAATCTCAGCCCGGATAGTCAGTCTTTTGAATCTCCCTTGTCCTCCGCTTAGTAACTGATTTTCGAGTACAGCTATGGAGAGCAGGGTTCTTCCATTATCCATCAAACACTTTACGACCTTTTTCCGCCTTCAACCATCGATCCATCGACCATCGACCCGTTGACTCCAGCCGAGTTCATCCAGAAGATCCTAATTCCGGAAGTCGCGCTACGGCTTATTATGGAAGACCGAAATCTCGTGGGTATATCTGGTATCGTGGAAGGCGTGAAAACCCTGAGAGAAAGCTCTGCCTACGGCGTCTCTATGTTCCCCGATGACGGTGCTGGAGATGGTACCTCTGGAGTTGCAGATAAAATGGCTCGTAAACGAGCACAGAGGAGGCGAAGGCAGTTGGACGAAGAGGAAGAAGGCGCTCGGACTTCACAAGGAATGTCTTCGGAGCGTGCAATGTCTGAGACTTCTGACTCCCACCCTGCGCCAGTGATCAAGGCTCGACCGAAACCGAAACCTGCCAGCAAAGCTCGACAACGTTCCGTTGATATTGACTTGTCTTCCGAAGCATCCTACTCTGGAAATGAGTCTCCAACTGCTTCGGAAACTTATGAAACAGGCAGGAGGCAGCCTATGCCCGCACCATTTCCCATGGAACTGGTTCATGAGCACAGTCCTACCGCAAGCGAAGAGCCCGACGTTGATTTGACGAATGATATTTCGGATGATGAGATCAACGCTACGCCGAGACCCAGAGCGTCTTCAAGGTGTGTAGATGGATTCCCCTTTCCTTCTCGGTCTGTACCTAAATCCTCAACAGGAAACCCGCCCCCAGAAACGCTTCGAGGATAAAGATGGGACACGAGCAGAAATCCCAGTGGCTTCTGAGTAGTCCGTGATACAGACATGCTTCACGATGATATTGGTTGACTATCCACTTCTCTTGAATTTTCTAGTATAGATTCTATTTGAATTTGACTAATACGCATTCTTTTTCTTGCAGTTTACTCTAATATGACCGTTGTTCTATATATGCAAATTGTAATCAAACAATGTTATGAAAAATGAAAACATAATGTGAGGATGAAATGGACTAATGTAAGGTCGCAGGGTACCGATATGAATACGACAAGACGAAACGGCTCTCTGGGACATACGCATGAATATTTACTGAGTATAGTAGGGAAAGGTGGAAACATCTGGAACATCGGTAAAGTCCGGCTCTGGTGTGTCGTATACAGCCGGGCGGCTTAAGGAGCCAGCGGCAAAGGGATTCGAGAATGCAAACCCATTAGGCTGAACATAATGCTTCAGTGAGCTATTTTGTGGCGTATTTGGACAACTCACCGACACCAAAACGCTTTTCGGATCTAAGAAAGTCCTCGAAAGATCTGGTTGATACACTGGTAAAGGCTGATGCCAGAGTTGGCCAGGGGCTGGCACGCCGGGGTAGTAAAAGTGTGATGATACATGAGGCAGCGTGTGCTTCAATGATTCTAAGCTCATGTCTTGATTTGAACCCCAAGCTTCCGAAGACAACTGCTTCATAGCTGTAGAAGTGACTGCTGACTCTGGAAGCATGTTTGGCGATGAGTGGTATAGCATAACTCGACTAGGGCGACGTTGTGTTAAAGTGTCATCTTGTGCAGATAATGAAGATGTAGTAGGTTGGTAGACAAAGGGAATAGACCCTGGAGGGGGACACGATGAAGAACGTCGATCGAAATCTGGCGGGGGTGGATCGCGCTGGCGGGCTTTGTTCCTTCCTTTTTCTACATGTCCTGTTAGACCATACAGCTGAGCGTGTCGTGTCTTCTCAAGCTCAGCCAACTCCCCCCACGGTCTTCTTTGAGCATCAGACAACGCGTTCCATAGCTCGCCCACATAGCGCGAGATGGACTTATGATCCTTCTTTCCGCCACGGATAAGATGGGAAGGGAAGGCTTCTTGAAGCAGAACAGCACATCGGAATAGAATGAATGGGTTGCGAGGGCGAGGTATGTGACCTGGAGGCTGCTTTCTGGCGTGAGATTTGCCACTTGATTGACGGAGAAGAATTGATTCATCTGCTTTCGGCAGGACTGCTAGGTACTCTTCTGTGTTGGACCATAGTGTAGACGGTGGGAGCATTATGTGAGTCGAATGGTTGACAGATGCCATTGCAGATTCTTGGGAGTCTACAACAGGTCAGAAAGACAAGTCGAGAATGGGAAAGATGGCACGTTGCCGAAGATGTTGGTGGTCTTAAAGAAACCTGACTGCCTGCGACACCACCAAAGCAACACACGAGGCGCTTTGACATAAAGAAAAGCAACGTGCGGAGTCCTGATATCGAAAGATCATCATTCGGTCTTCAATTATCGCAGGACAAAGCGTCCCGAGCAGATGGAATCGATCTGTTGGCACACTTCCAGACGCCGTGGAATTCCCTGTCGAAGTGGCAGATGCCGTCGTGGTTACTGACGGGAGTGTGACTGGTAGCAATCTGAACTCTTTCAAAAAGTTATCGTTGATTTAGACTCTTCCCTGCAGTTGAATGAATAACTGTGCAGTCACTGCTTGAACATGATGCAACGCCAATGATTCTGAAGCTCCGAGTTCGTGGCCCTACGCGAATGAGCCTGCCCTAAGGAACCTCATATGTTAATCCCGCGAGACCAGTCGCTCGACACGACAGTGTACACGATTGAGAAAAGGCCCCTGACTTCGAAGCTCTTCATGCAGAGCCGATAGACGTCATCCGCGACCAGTCAATTTCTCTCGCTGCTGGACGTTTCTCATCTCGCAAATCAACAATCGCTGCAATGGATGGCCTTAACACAGTTTCTCGTGAGCAAAGAATGTCGAAGTCAAACTAGTACATACCTTCCGTGGGCACATATGAAAGGGTAATGTGTATTTGGCAATGCTTCATTCACAAGCTTCCGGCATTGTGGTAGAGTCAATGTGTCATTGAACATAATTGCACCTGGTCTTGACCGTAAGCATGTCACTCCAACAAAGCACTCGTGAATTGACCTCTGCAAGCTTTCGAATTGATTAACTCAACAAGCTCTGCTGGACACTTCCGGGCTTCATCCAACCAAGAAGATGGAGAAACGTCATGGCTCATGAACTCTCTCCGAGCTAAGAAGCTTCGGATGAACGTCCGCAGCTCGGTGGCTTTGTTCTGGAGTAGCTATAGAGATCGTGTGAGAATAGCCGGAAACGAAAAGAAGAAGAATGTAGAGCACACCTTGTCCGCCAGTATTTCAGGTACGCCAGACACACTAATCTGCTCGTACTCTGAGGTCGACTGATCCGAATCTACATCATCTTTAGCGTAGACATCGAATCCCCAGCTGGCCAATGCCTGCCTGCCTCCTGAGTATTTCAGCCGTTTGTTCTCCCACGCCGACACCACCATCTGCAGTGGGGGATCGACTGTTCGCACTCGAGCAGTCGAATTCAGGTATTCACTCAAAAACCGCTCAACTCGAACTCGTTCGTCTGCAGCATGCTGGTCAATCACAGCAAGGGTCTTCCCGTTCCCTATAGAGCACAAGATGAACTTGCGATCTACTTGAGAGATGACAGCGGCAGTGATCAGATCTTCTTTACAGAAGGAAGAACGGAGGTCTCCGTTGTTTGTTGTGATTGCAGGGATAATCTGTTCAGAAGTAGTTCGAAAGACACTGTTTGCCTGCGGATAAGACACTAATTAGACCCTTCAGTTCGAGCAGAAAGGAAGAGTCATACCTTCAGGGCATCAAGTATCCACGCAGGGGTAATGGCATTCTCACAAGAATCCATCGGATAGCAAGTTGAGAGTTTCAACGTTCGCCTATCTCTAACGGGGACATCTTGCTCTTGAGTGCTGTCCTGTTTATCAGGCTGCACTGAATTCCCTGTCCTTGGATCCACATAATACACTTCTTCTGTCCTCGGGTCGGTCCATGACACATATCGGCTGTCATGGGGACTTGGATGTTCAGCAAGCTAAGAAATATAGTGAGAACATAGTTCCCCTAAAGTTCGCGATGAAAAGCTCAATTACCTGCTGTTTGCCAATATTAGTTCCTCGGATAATCAATCCTTGGTGCGGCAGTTTATCAGAGCTTTTGAGCCTTTTAAATGGTCTCTCTAGCACACGTTTGGTTGGACTGGGATTCTCGCTTGCCTTCCTCTTCTGAGAAGGCACATGCCTTGATATGAACCCATATCGCTCAAGTACCGATTCAATCTTTTCGGACAGGAACTGCTCGACGGTATCCAATTTCTGCATGTATATCAGTCTATTAATTGTGCATTTGAACAGCAAACCTAATACTAACGGAGAATTGAACAACGTCCTTTCCCGGTTCATAGCCATTGTCGACCTCAGCCTGGGGCACTGTTAAATTCAGGACGAAAACCGGTTTCTTCTCTGCCGATTTCCGAGGCGATTTTCTGGTTATAGTGGCACCAGGAGTAGGCTCCTCAGTTTCATCGTATGCCTGTCATTGTCTGATTAATCACAGTCACTGCATGGAGCATAGGAACTTACATTTCGAGAGAAACAGCTTCGGGAGAATACGTCTTCGATGATCCGGTGTAGCTCGCTATTGTTCTGAGGATACGAGATTGGGTGTTTGTTGACATCTGGAACAGTGTTAGCTGATACCCAAGGTTATAAGAGCACTAACAAATGAATTGGTGGGCCTTCGATAAAGCCCCATCCAAGCTTATAAAGCCATTCAACCTGAGGCCCGGATATTGAGAATGACTTTCGTTGAGCTCGTGTGTGTGCTAAGAAGAGTTAAGTAAAAGAAAGTCAGGCATAGACAAACACTGCCAACCTGTACAAGACCTCGACCGAATATGCGACGGAAAGCAGTCAGGGTTGAGCCTGTCTAAAAACTCCAAGAGTTAGCGCAGCGCAGAAGAAAGCAGAAGCAGAAGCTAGCTCACTTTCGGAATGCGGACGATGGTTTTCTTTTGATCGTTGTCGGCTTCCGATATCACTGAGAATTCAACAGATGGAAAAACCAGCGCAAATGCTTCAATGTCATTCTTGATTGATTCATGAGTGCGTGAAGCAGAAGGGTGTGACTTTCGCCGGACTGGAAGCTTTGCAAGACGCATCAGTGTGTTGCAAGACAGCTTGAGGAGAAACATACATTATAAAAGATATCTCTGACGTGCACGCAGGTTCCACTCGATTTTATGTCGTAGGAATTACGGACAGCCTCCCCTGAGTACAGAGTCTTTCCCCCCTGAGGATGGTATTAGCTCAGACGTCATGACGAGAAATTGAACAGCTACCTTTGTGATCAAGGTAGCCGTACCTGCTTGCCGCAGGGGATGGGAGGTTATTTCAAGGCAACATATATCTGCGATAGATGCCAGAGCTATTCCCGTACTTCAGCACAAAGGCCAGGCTTTCCTTACAGAATCTGTACATACCTTCGCCACGAAAGCCGAAAGACTGCGAGTCTGATGTTGAGGTAGCATATTCTTTGGATGACTCTGCCATTTCTCAGTCAGCCCCTCGCTCGTGCGCATTGCGTTACAGAGTCTCGGGCAGCTTACTGTACCGCGAGTCTAATTTGGCCAAGCTTTCCCTGGCAATACCACACCCGTCATCGCGAACGCTGCATCTCCAGTCTTCAACTGAGAGGCTGACATCAATTCTATTCGAGCCTGCATCCAAAGAGTTCTGGACGAGCTCTGATACCAGAGCAACCAAAGAAGTTATGAGTTGCGTGGAGCGAAGATGAGAGCGCGTATGTTCTGGGAGCAAGGCGAGGTCGTGGCTTGCTGCCTGATGAGTCATAGAATCGCCCTTAGGTCTGATTACGAACGCTTAACAAGACTGCAGGCGGTGAAGTCAGACTGAGAACCTCCTGTGGCGCGTTAGGTGGTAGGTGCAGAAGGAAAGAGTTGCAGTTTCCAAATGCGGAATGATAGAGTATGGGATCACGTGTAAAGGAGGCACCAGAGTCGAACGGTCATCTCGCACTAGCTCGTACTACTGCTGGGAGCATTGAACTGTGCAGTCGTGGCCTTTCTGTCGAGGCGAAGTCGAAAGACTGGTACTCTGTAAAGTACTCGTGCATGTGTGGCGACAATGTCGATGTCTTGTAGGCAGTAGGCACCGGTCCCGTCCTATTGTCTGTGAGGGCCCGGTAGAAAGAAGGCTGATCTTGGTATTCCCTTTACCCTGCATTTCTGTTATCAGCTGCTCTCTTTCCTGTCAGGGTATCTTTCCTTCAGACTTTTCTTGTTGAGGCGGACCGCTCTAGTTGTTGCCTGAGAGCGGGCCGACGTTCTACAGATGACCTTTCTTCGCGAGACGGCACCAAATTCAGCCAGCTGACCGATAATATCCACCAGAAAACCCTGGGGCGCGTTGGGAATAAAAAGCGCAAGAAACCATCTTAGATGACGCATCTCATCTGCTCTTCTTGAGACGACTTCAACAATTCCAACACCATGCTGAACTCTTTGCTTTTGTTGGTCGTTTCATTGACTGCTTCTGCCTACGCGGACAAGAATGCGACATGTACGCTGACTGCCTCAGGCGGTGACGACTCGCCTCAGATCAAAGCTGCTTTCTCCGTATGTCACATAGACTAACCTGTGTGGATCAAGTTGAACTGAATGTTGACTGTGCCTTGTATAGAATTGCACGGAGGTGATCATACCAGAAGATCAGAATCTCCTGCTCGGGACAAAGTTGGACACAACTGGCCTGGGAGACCTCCTGGTTAGGTTTCGCGGGAAGATAACAGTCAAGGATGATGTAAGTACTAGGTTCCTGCCCTTTGGCCCTCTAGGAAATATACTGACGCCTAAGTTGCGCAGGTCGACTACTGGAGAAATAATGCTTTCAATGTTTGTGCGTACATGACTTGAAGGAGTACTCTCGGCGCATCTGACTTAATTAACGATAT
>Ga0247730_1000563_pt1 | contig 25853 bp, 33 predicted proteins | sample UWRJL073202C2_FD_180959 | JGI IMG/M metagenome (GOLD analysis project Ga0247730, IMG submission 180959) | Plant litter microbial communities from Arlington Agricultural Research Station in Wisconsin, United States - UWRJ-L073-202C-2 | ecosystem: Environmental > Terrestrial > Plant litter >... | reverse complement strand
AATCGGACATACCCTTTTTCGTTTGTGTGGAGCTGATGTTTTGCCGCTACTGGAGCCGGAGCTAATTGAGGAGTCTGATATCAAACGCTACGTTGATGAAGGCAGAGTGTTTGAGATTATTGCCCGCGCGTCCGTGGTGGGGGCTTGGGAGCTGGTGGTCCGCGGTACACTGGGAGACCAAGTGTTAGCTCGACAACGGGGCGGCGTACGACAATTTAGCTCTCTCGATGCAATCGCGAACATCGTAAGAAACGCTGGGCTCACTGGATTCAGTGTCGACGTTCGAGATTGAGTTCATCAGGGCTTGCTGGCACATCGGATTGGAAACGGGCTATTCAGCACGAAGAAAAACCAGGTCCTTTCATAGCAACCTGGTTCGTTGATAGACTTCCAAATCGAGAAGCAAATCTCGATATAAATAGCACCACCATAGCCCTGCCCAGTTAAGACTCGAACCTCGGCTGGCCCAGGGCTTTATTTTTGAGGGCATCGAGGTGGGTGGATTGGCACTCGATGCCCGTGGCTCTTCTCCTAAGTAACTGCATTTTCGGTCTCCTCTCGTCGTATCTGTTGTCAGCTAATCGTTGCACCACCACAGCCCTGACGAGTCAAAACTCGACCCTCAGCTGGACCAGGGCTTTATTTTTGAGGGCATCGAGGTGGATGGATTGGCACTCGATGCCCGAAACTCTTCTCTTACGCATTCTCTTTTGTCCTTTTGCTCCGTTTCGGTTTGCTGGGTGAAGCTGGTGGCGGCGGCGCAGGATCGCTCGCTGCCTGCTTGGCTGTCTCAGCGGCTGCGGCCTGTTCTGCTTCCCTGGCCATTTGCCAATAGGCGCGGATGGCTTCTATATCGCCATATGCACCAATCTCTGGCAGTCGCTCAATGAAACGGCCATATAGGCCATCCTGAACTTTTTTGTGGCTGCGCATCCACTCGACAGCCACATTAGGATTGGTGAGCATCACATAGTGGAATTCGCCAGATGCGCCTGGCTTGGTTGTGATAAACATTAGTTCCCGGAGCGTTTTCATGCGGCGACGCCAGGTGTCCACGGCCCGCTCTCCGAGGAATCCCGCTTCAGCGGCAAAAGTGCTGGGGTTTTCGATAGTGATGACCGGATGATCGGGCATACGCGCCCACAGACAGAACAGCACGTGGCCAGCGGGCTGTCCCTTTGACTGGGCGTCGATGATTTGCATTGCGATGGGTAGTGTCCGAGGAATCGTGCTAAAGCCGTCGTGGGTTTTACGCGTCCATTTCCACGCCTCGGGAACGTCTGGGAAGTGGACCAGCATCAATTGCTGAGCACGCTCAGCCATTGTTAAGCGGCGTTTTGCTGACTGTTTTGCATTGGCCATTGTGTAGCCCTTATCCGTTTTCTGTTGGGTCCAGTTTCTCGGCATTCGTTGACGACGGCAAACCGTCATTACACGCGTATGTCGCGCATTACTATGCACCTGAATTGACGATACAGTGAACTCAATTGCATGAAATAGCTTAATTAAATTAGTCGTATTGCGCGATATGGCGCAAAATAAACTAAAAAAATTGAGCAATTTCATAAAGTTATGGTGATTCTTCGGTGCTCGGTGTGCTGAATGTACTCAGCGTGCTGTATGTGCTCGATGTGCTGATGGGTGTAGGGTGTGGGAAGAGGGGCCTGAGATTCGCTAACCCCCCTGAAATTTTCAGAGAAGTCTGTGTTGGGGGGATCTCAGTAGCGGACTTTGAAGGTTGGTGAATCCTCCGCCCGCAGTTGCCGGCGATCGTAGATCCGGGTAGTACTGATATTGGCATGCCCAAGCCAAGCCTGAACCTTGGCGATGTCTGCCTCGTGCTCCAGGGCATTTGTCGCTGCCGTGGCTCGCAGGCCATGCACGCCTAAGCCGGCCACCTCAATGCCGACTGCTTTGGCATAGCCTCCGACCATCGCGTAGATACCATTCGCGGTAACGCCGGCGCCGGTCTGGCGGCCACGCAGTGGTTTGAAGAGCGGCACCTTGCTTTCTTCCTGGTGATGCCCAGAAACCTGCAGGTAAGCATGGATACGCTCGGCCGCGACAGGGTGCAGCGGCAGATAGCGCAGCTTGCCACCCTTGCCGTGGATTTGCAGGTGCCGGATGCCGCGACGCTCCTGTATATCGCTGACCATCAATTGAGCGGCTTCCTCGCGACGCAGGCCGTGATACAGCAACACGGCAAGAATCGCCCGGTCGCGTCGACCTTTCAGGGTGTCCGGATCCGGAGCATCGAGCAGGGCCTTTGCCTGGTGATCACTCAGTGCCGGCGTTTTCCCTTCGTTGGTTTCAATCTTGGGCCGCTTCACGCCGTGGACCGGATTGCCTCCAGTTACCGCATTGTTCTCCAGGAGGTGATCGAACAGGCTTGCCAGCGCCGCCAGTTTGCGGCGGATGGTGGCCCCAGCCAGGCCTCGGCCTTCCAGCTGCACGCGCCAGGCCAGCACATGCGCGCGGGTGACCGCACGGAACTCCTCGGCACCGGTGAGACCGACAAATCTGCAGAAGTCTTCCAGGTCGTTTTGATAGGCGCGGCGCGTGCGTGGGTTGTCGATATTCGCAAACCATTCGACCGCCGCCGGCACAGCCGCCAAGTGCTGGAATTCGGCAGCAGTTAGGCGTCGCTCGCTTGCGACCCACAGGTGTCCAGCGGCTTTAACGATAGGATCAGTCATCGTCATCCTCGGCGGCACACTGGCACACCTCATCATCTAAAAAGGTCATCCAGTCGGTGCAGTCATCAGCGATGCTGGAGAGGTCTTCGGTCCATTCAACAGGGGCGAAGGGCAGGCCACAGGACAAGCAAAGGTTTGAGTCGTACATAGAAGGCTCCGCATAGATTGAGCCTTGAATCTTGCGGTCACGACTTGGCCAATTACCGCACATGATGACCTGTCGGCAAGCAGTTGTAGTAGCGATCGGGTTCAACGAATTCAAATTTGTGACCCGCCAGAGCAAAATACCACCTGCCCTCAACATCCGTAGCGTTGGAACCCGTTACCTCCACGGCAACATCTAGGTTGTTGCCCTTGTAGATGTAATCCCTTTTTTTCAGTTGCTGGGCCTGGTAGCGATATACCGTGCATTTCTCTCCCCAGTCGTTGGCCATGTCGACGGACACAGGGCAGTTGCATTCGATACACGTCCATGTCGATCGATTGACGTGCTCATCCAAATCGAGTTCTTCGAGTTCGCTGCAAGGGCAGTCGAAACTGACACAGGTATAGCGCGTGTCCATGTCGGTGGTGAGAGAGGGAGTGCGCTTAGGGAGGCGTGGCGCCATGATGAAATCCTTTCTAAAAGTGGTGATAACGTATTTTATCGTTAATTTACTGCCAGTTGCTTTCAAAATAATTTGAGCTAAAAATGATTCTTAATTTAATCAATAGCGAATCTATGCGACTATCAGTTATCACTCAATAAGGAATTTTTTATGTCAGAGCTTTTGACTTTAATAGAGCGCTCAAGAAGAATTAAAAAAGAATCGGTCGCTGCAACGATAAGAATGCCTGAGTCGATGCATTCATATATCGAAACGCTGGCCGGTGATTTAGAGCTTTCAAAGCAAGAGATCATGCTCAAACTGCTTGAGCATGGGAAAGAAGCCGCACAACAAGCTGTAGAGGACTTGGAAAAGGCTGAACTGCTGCAGTTAGCCTTGGATGAGGAGCGAGCCTTGGCCGAGAAAGTCGAGCCGCGACCAGCCGCAGGCTTCCATATTTTGAATACCAACAAGGCCCATACCGACCTTGATCAGGAGTGGATGTTGGCCCACAAAGCGGCAGCGGCGTTCTACGCGCCATGGAAGCTGAACATCAACCGCATCAAGAAAGATGAGGTGGTTTTCTTGTACGAAAACGGCAAAGGCGTTGTGGCCTATGGCCGAGCAACTGGAGATGTTCGGATGCGTGATCATGAGGGTGAAAAAGACGAGTGTCATTACCAGGTGCTTGAAGGATTCACGATTCTTGAGCAACCCCTTTCGGCGGCCGCCATCAAGAAAGCGCTGGAGCGTAATGTGGTGTTTCTAAGAACCATGTCGGGCATGCCGGACGGGCAAAAAGTGCTTGATCTCATTGAATCGAGAAAAACTAAGTCCTAATCCAGGGGATTTATCTGTTGGTGGGCTGTTGCATTTCAGCTTCAGTCACATAATTTCCAGTTGACCCCGGGTAATCTAGCCCGGGCCCCAGCATTGAAGGCCAACGTATGAAAACTACATTCTTGCCTACGGAATATCACCTTGAGGTCTATGAGGACTCGTTTGTTAACGATGCAAGCCTGTTGATACAGAGCTCCACGCCTTTCGCCGGTATTGCGGTCGGCGACTTCTTCGCTCATCAATCTCATAATGGGTGGCACGCGGCCCCCGATACCCGGACGGAAAAATTCGTGATCTCCAAAATCGAGCACATGATATGGACTGTCGGCACCCACAACGGGCACAAGCTGATGCTCCAAGTGAAAACGGTACCATACTGCGACTGATGGTCCGGACCGTTTGATACGCCAAAAAGCCCGCTCTCGCGGGTTTTTTTGTGCCCAGCGGTCATGCTTTTCGGGGCTAGAACTGAACCACTTCGTAAAATTCAATGCGTCTCCCACCCCAGCTACGGTGAGAGGTTCATACAAGTTTCGACAATGGAAGTAGCCTATTTAGTAGCCAGAAAAGTAAGTTATTTAGCCGTCTAAAATACCATATAGGGTATTAAACTTTCCGTAGCTGGTTAGTTTCGCCATTTCGGTATTGGTACACAATTCCGGATAACAGGATCGAACGCGTCAAGAGCCAACTATGGATGGCTGGTTTTTTTTACGTAAAGACTAAAAAAAGGCTAGCTTTTTTTCAGGGCTCTGAATTATATTCACCTCGGGCTTTGCCCATCGTGCTAACCAGCGTTGTTGGTCAGCAAACTAAAACGCAAATGGAAAATAACCATGTGCAAAAAACTTAATTTTTGGAAGATTCTTATTTATGAAAATCAAAGAGGTGAAAATGAAGGAAATCGATGTCGTTGAAAAAATCAAGTCAGCGCTTGCCGAGCGTGATTTATACGTTATGAAGTCTTTCCAGGCTTCTCGTGTGCAGCTAACTGAACACAAGGATCCGGTGTATTATAATCGGAAACCTGATTCGGTTTCGCGGTATGCGCACAGTAAGCGGGAATGTGGCGTGTTGTACTTGGCCATCAGCCCTGAACTGGCTGTGGCCGAATCGTTTCAACATGGGCAAAGTGGTCCTGGAACCCCCGTCTCTGTTAAGGAGATTGAGGAGCGGTCATTGCATCAAGTTGAAACGACTCGTGAGTTGAAACTTGTAGATCTCGGGCGTCTGGCAGCATTTTCAGGCTTGAAACCCAGAGACTTGATACAAGCTAAGGGCCAAGGTAGTGAGGGTTACATTTTGACCCAAACGATCAGCACGGTATGTATGGAATATAGTATTGAGATTGATGGGCTCATCTATAATTCCAGCGTGTATGACCCAGCGAGCACTTCAGCGGGGTCTAATTTCGTCCTGTTTGAAGAGCGAGCGACTCAAGTAGTACCGGTTGGTGCAACGCCCCTGATGGAAGCGTTACTACCGAACGGTGAAACAGCGATTGAGTTTTTGGTAAGTTTGAACTTGATTGTGGAGTGAAGCGGCTGGGCTTCTCTCTAGGAAGCCCAGCTTCATTTCCCCATTTCGAGCCTGTTCCTGAAATCTCGAACAATAATTATAAATGCCGAATTATTGTCGAGCAAAGTGTACCGAGGCACTACGTTTTCTTCTTCGCCTGGGTTGGAGAAATCCATAGTTTGAACCAAAAACTGGATTAGGATATTCACCTTTGATTCATCTGAGTGGTTGATGCCCAAGGTCTGAACAAGAGTAGCTACTGCTGAGCTTTCCTTGTTATTTTCAAATTGAAAATCTGGATAATATTTTCGACGATTGTTGGTATATGCAATCACGTATCCCAATTTTGTTTTTTTGCTTAAAGCCTGCTTTGAAACGCCAAGTATTGCGCAGACCTCGCTAGCATCTAGCAAATGGCATGCGGATTTTAGGGTTTCGAACGCACGGTCTTTCATCTTGTTGATGGCTATTTGGTTACGGGCCTGGATACTTAGGGTTTTTGCCGGTCTCTCAAGTACCGCAACCAATCCCTTGTCACCTGCTAGGGTGGCGGCCTTCATAATGGTCGATTCAGGAGCATTATCGATAAGGGTATTGAATTGTGCTCGCAATGAAGCTTTCGCGGCCTCAAGCGACTTGATCGAAGGGGTTTTTTCAAGCGTTGCGGTGCTCATGGCGCTTCCTCACTCAGCTCATTGGTATCAGGTTTAGAGAAAGCCTATGCCGAGATGACGCTTATGTCAACTTGTAAACCTGTCTACCTGACAACCTAAACTTGACCTGTCCCGCCTCTGCACAATGTAAAGCTGCCATCGGTAGGCTATCTGCTATCTGCTATCGGCTGATTCTGTTGAAAAAGTCGGTCTGCCCAAACTGCTTGATCATTGACTGGTGAAAACGCCGTTTTTGCACGCTGCTACGTAAAATCCGAGCCCGGAAGCCTCTGCCAAAAGTAAAGATTTCAATCTCGGACGCGTACTTTTCTGATGCGCAAACCATGGCAGACTTTTTCAACAGAATCGGCTAGAAGCGATCGGTCGGCGATTGAGCCTGGCGCGTTTATGTTAGCGTTTTTGATTGTGCACCGATCTGGGATGACCGGGGGAGAGCGCCGCTGACCGGGAGGGATCTGTAGCTTGAGAAACGAAAACGGCGAGGAGTCCTCGCCGTTATTATGAAGAAGCCCAGCCTTTGTTAGGCCGAGCGGCTGGTCAGTTGACTGACTCGGCCAGGAGACAGATTGAAAATCTTCGCCACTTCCTTCTTAGGAAGGCCGCGGTTAACTGCGGAGTTGATTTCCAGATCGCGGATCTGACGATCGCGCTTTTTGTTATCCGTGTCACGGAGGGAGTGAAGAATCTGAACCTGAGTTTGCAGGCCAGCTACCTTTCGCTCCAATTCACGCACTCGGTGGTTGGTCACAGTGTCGCCCATGATATAATTACCTTGCTTGAGGATGGGGGGGTTTGTCGCTCCCCTCTCGAGTCGGCCCAGGTTCTTGCTGGAATAAAGGCTGGCTTTGGGAGGGAAGAGGCTAAACCTTACCCATTTTTTTTTGCGTTACAAGTAATATTTTCCGGCACGATAGCTGAACTTAACTTTTCAAAAAAAATATTGAATCAAATCAATTATTTATAAAGCGAAATAACAAACTATTAAACATCAATTTCTGATTAGTTTTATTAATCACGCCTTGCTTCGTGAGAGTCGGTACCCCGAGACGCGCCATCTTCCGTCAAGCCGAACATCCCTACGAATGAAGCGAATTGATTTTTCGGACGCTGAACTGCGGCAGCTTGGAAGGATCGACTTTTTCAACACTACCGGTCGAAAGCAGTCATCTACCGGCGCCTCCAAATTATTTACAGCGCACAGTCCAAAGCTGATCCACCTTTGTTGTAAAACTCCCACTCATCATCTCCCGCCGCATCGCCCATTCCGGATCCCCGGGCACACTCCCACTACGCAACGTCCCCCTACCCCACCTCTCATTGATCTCATCCAGCACCCCCATCACCTTCTCCGCCGCCGCCGGCTGCCCCTCGGCAAACAAGTCATCCGTAAACTCCCCCGGCTGCCGCAGATCCAGCAATAACACTTCAGCCTTGCTGTATTTGAACCCCGGCCGGAACAGGCGATTGACTGCCTCGGTTGCCGCCTTGGTCATGAGGCGCACGTCATTGGTGGGGTAAGGCAGTTCGACCAAAGCGCCGTTGGCGTATTTTGCTTCTTCGGGGTTGAACATGCCGGTGCGGATGCTGACGCGGATCTTCTTGCACAGTGAGTTCTGGGCACGGAGCTTTTCGGCGGCGCGCTGGACGTAGGTGGCCACCGCTTCTTTGATGGGTTCGATGGTGGTCAGGCGTTTGCCGAACATGCGGCTGCTGCAGATTTCTTGTTTGGGCGGTTCTGCTTCGCCCAGTTCCAGGCAGGAAATGCCGGCCAGTTCACGGGCGGTCTTTTCGATGACGACGCTGAATTTCTGACCGAGCATGGTGGGATCGGTTTTGGCCAGGTCCATGGCGGTGTTGATGTTCATGGCGTTGAGGTGGGCTTTCATGCGGCGGCCGACGCCCCAGACTTCTCCGACCTCGGTGTTACGCAGCACCCAGTCACGCTTGAAAGGGTCACAGATGTCCACCACCCCGCCCGTCTCGGCCTGCAGGCGCTTGGCGGTGTGATTGGCGAGTTTGGCCAGGGTCTTGGTGTGGGCGATGCCGACCCCGACCGGGATGCCCGTGCATTTATGCACGGCGGCGCGGATGGTGCGGCCGAAGGCGGTCATGTCGCCGGGAATGCCGGTCAGGTCGGCAAAGGCTTCGTCGATGCTGTAGATCTCAACGGCGGGCACCATGGATTCGATGATGGTCATCACCCGTTCGCTCATGTCGCCGTACAGCGCGTAGTTGCTGCTGAACGCCACAACCCCGTTCTGACGCAGCACGTCCTTGATCTGGAAGTACGGCGCGCCCATTTTCACGAAGGATTTGGCATCGTAGCTACGGGCGATCACGCAGCCATCGTTGTTGCTCAATACCACAATCGGCGTCTTGGCCAGATCGGGGCGGAACACCCTCTCGCAGCTGGCGTAGAAGCTGTTGCAGTCGACCAGGGCAAAGACCGGCTCAGGCTTTGTCATGATCGCGCACGCTGTATTTCACCACGCCCCATATCACCAGATCATCACCTTCCATCACATAGCGCTGCGGATATTTAGGGTTTTCCGATTGCAGGATGAACACGTTGTTGCGCATGTGCAGGCGCTTGCAGACCGGCTCAGAGTTGAGCGCGGCGATGACGATATCGCCGTGCTCGGCGTACAGGCTGCGGTCCACGATCACCAAGTCGCCACAGTAAATCCCGGCCCCTTCCATGCTGTCGCCTTCGATCTTCACCAGGTACACATGCGGCGCGCGGATGTCGAACAGCTCATCCAGGGAGATGTGCTTTTCGATGTGATCCGCCGCCGGGGACGGAAAACCGGCCGGTACATGGAAGGAATAAAGTGGGAGCTTCTCGCCCCCTGCCGACAATGGGCCAAGGATAGTGACACTCATGATGCGAACCTTGCGATTGATTGCTGTATGTATATACAGTTAACGTCGAAGGCTGTTTGCGGTCAATCTCATATGTAGGAAATTTCGACGGGTGACAGCATGTGCGGACGTTATTCAATCTACGAATCCATGGATCATTATCTGCGGGAACTCGCCCCCAAGCAGCTGGTGATCAACGGGTACGACCTCTGGCCGATTGAGCGCTACAACGTCGCGCCCTCCACTCGTGTCGAGATAATCCGCAGCACCGATCAAGGTCTGAGCGTGGACAAGGTGCGCTGGGGCTGGTCGCCGTTCTGGGCCAAAAGCAAACGCCAAGATCCGATCAATGCCCGGGCCGAGACGGTGGCCACTGGGAAGTTTTTCAAACAGCTGTGGCCAAACTGCCGCGCGATTGCTCCGGCGAACGGTTGGTTTGAGTGGGTGAAGAATCCGGCTGACCCAAAGAAGAAGCAGCCGTACTTCATTAGGCTGAAGAGCCATGCTCCGATGTTTTACGGGGTGCTGGCTCAGGTGACGCCAGGGCTGGAGCCCCGGGAGGATGATGGGTTTGTGATTATTACGGCGGCTAGTGATTCAGGGATGGTAGACATTCATGATCGTCGGCCGTTGGTGCTGACGCCGGAGATGGCGTTGGAGTGGATGGATCCGGCTACTGATGCGGTAAGGGCTGGAGCGATTGCCACGGAGTGTTGTCGGCCGGTGGAGGATTTTGAGTGGTATGCGGTGGGTAAGGCTGTGGGGAATGTGAGGAATCAGGGGGCTGAGCTAATCGAGCCAGTCGACGAGGATCAAACGGACCTGTTTAAATTGACGAATCCGATCTGACCCAAACCCACTCATGCCGGGACACTCCAGGGTGGCGGCCTGGACTCGCAACTCATCTGTTGCTGTCCGCAATCGGCCAGGGGCGGTCGCACCAGTCACTTCACCGTCAGCTATTGGCGACGTCATGCCGACTTTTCAATCGTAATACAATTACACCCCACACTATAAACATAACACCTACAACCACACTGCCAACATGGTCGGCAGCAAGGGCGATGACGGCAAGATCCGCGCTTGGGCCAAGACTAATGGGTATCTCGCCACAGAAGGTCCGCGCCCGGGACATCACCTTGAACCATGATGCGGACCGCTGGTTTGGGCTGGCAGTATCGGCAGAGTGCTTCCAGGTATTCACACCCAGGAGGCCGGGCAAATGGAAAGCTATGCGGCCTTGGTCCGCGGGTTGTTGGGCCTTAGCGGTTCAAGTTTTGTCGTGGTTTGACAGGAGACCACCACCACCCCTCGATGTCGGCCAGCCAAATCTGCTTCTCAGGTAGTCCCGAGTTCGGCGGTCACAGCTGTGGGAAGGCACACAAAAAATCTTTGCTTACTCGCTTGTCTTCTTAGAAGTCTTAGAGCAATATCTCGTCATTGTCTTCTGTGATGCTCATAGGTGTTCTGATGAAAAAACGGACTGTTGCTCTGGTGATGACTCCCGAAATGCGTGTCGCCGCAGACGAGCTGAAAAGACGTGTCCCCCTGATGGCGAGTGATGTGCCGTTCAAGATTCGGGGCGCTATTGGTGAACTGGTCTGGGAGCCACTTGATCACGTCAGCCGGCACAAGCTGGGCAAGCATGTGCGCGCGAATCTTGCCGAGTTCGGGCTTATCCATGTCGGTAAGGCAGGCACCATCGCTCTCTATAAAAAATCCACTATCTAAGCTGAGGAAGCCCGCGATGGAAATTACATTGAAGCTCACAGGAACACTGAAAGCCTGGGCTGAAGGGCAAGGCAACCCCGAGCAGGCAATCATTGAGGTTCTCAAACGGCACCAGGCTGGCCCCTCCACACCCTTTGAAGTCGCTGCGACTTTGCTCAAAGATAAGGTCAAGACGCTGCCTGAAGGATTCGAGTTTGAAATCCAGCAGGCCATAGGTTTTGAGGATTGGCAGAAGCTTGATCGCGAGACACGGCTCGGTCTGGGCCGTCATGTCCGTGCCAATCAATCGGCTTTTGGTTTGGTGTTTGTGCGTAAGAACTCGTCCAACCATGCGATTTACAAGCGGATGCTGTGGGATCTTCCTCAGCCAGAGCGCCTATTCTAAGCAATGAGGCCAACTGGTATTTTGTATGTCAAGGTGGTGCGGGTACGCTGCAGTCGAGGCGGTGGGCATTCGATGCTTGAGCTCCGCCCGGCATTCCCTGTCGGGATTGACAAAGACAGCGATAGTCTTGGCAAGCGCGTCTGCATTACAAACGGCAGACCTTGTTAAAGAACCGGCCTAGAGCTTTATCTTCGCAGTGAACATAGGGTGATAACCGCTGATAGCTAATTCCCGCCTAGGATCTCCGGGTTCTGCACCTTGAATAATGTCATCCATCTTGCCGGCGAATAAGACAAACGACGACTCAGGGTAATGTCGCAGAAGGCGCTCCACTCTTATGTACTCGTTGAGCCAGCATACATGCGCTAAGCAGATTAGCGTCTTTGCCCGGTGTGATGCTCGCGGCGCTACCAACGCGGCTAGAGTTGAAATTATCGCCAAGGAGTGCTGCAGGCCAGTGGGTGATTTTGAGTGGTATGCAGGGTCAAGCGGTGGGAAATGTTCGAAATCAAGGTGCGTGTTTGATTACTAATTTTACGGCTTGATGCTGTAAATTGTTGCGTAAGAGTCATAACTTACGTAAGTTATGACTCTTACGTAATTATGGAGGGCATATGATTCTTTTACTGGGTGGTGAAAAGGGTGGAAGCGGGAAAAGCTGTCTAGCTCAAAATCTCGCCGTATGGCTTCAAGCCCGCGGCGGTGATGTATTGCTACTGGACGCGGATCCACAAGGAACGACTGCTGACTGGGCTGCGGAACGTTCAGATAAAGGCGACTTGCCGGCTATACCAGTTGTCCAGGCGCATGGAAATATTAGGCAGACTCTTACGGATCTCCGAGGCAGATACAGGCAGATTATAGTCGATGCAGGGGGCGCGGACTCGGAAGCTTTACGCTCCGCTATGACTGTAGCCACTCATATGCTGATCCCGTTTCGACCTAAGCGAAGAGACCTCAAGACTTTGCCTAAGGTAGATAATTTGGCGCGTTTGGCGACGGCCGTGAATCCCTCGCTCATAGTCCGCGCCGTGATTACCCAATGTCCTGCCCTCCCAAGCCAGGTCCAGCGAATTCTTGATGCAAAAGATGCTTGCACGTCTTTTGGCGTTCAGCCGCTTTCTGCGATTACTACTGCAAGAAATGTCTATGACGATGCTGATGAAGATGGACGCTCCGTTCTCGAAAGCGCTTCAGACCCAAAGGCTAAAGAGGAAATTGAAATCTTAGCCGCTGAATTATGGGGGACCACGACATGGGCCTGAAAAACCTAATCAAGCAGCCTAAAGAGGAGGCGGCTCCATCGTCCAATGATGCCGCCGCTTTAGCCTTCATTTCTGGAGCCCCAGTTACAGCAGCCCCTGAGTCTAAGCCCAAGAAAAAGAAAGGCCCTACGTTCGTTCGCTGTACGTTTTCGCTATCAAAAGACTTCAATCGCCAGATTGAGAAAATGTCTCTCATACCTCGCACCTTTCGAGCTACCCGGTCAGACGTGATTCGTGCAGGCATCCTGGCTTTACAAGGGCTTGAGAAGTCAGAACAGCTGGCGTTGCTAGAGAGGGCAAGCAAAGCGGAACCGTTATTGGACATAGAGCAGAATGAATAGCCGTTTGGCTATGGCATCTACCTAATATCAGCCAAGAGGGGAATGTTTCACAGTGAAACACCCTTTGCAGGGCGATCTTCAGCTGCATAGTTGAAATGCGGATGGTGAATACCGGATCGTCGTTGCCTTTAGGAGCTTACGTGACATGTTTCACAGTGAAACATCCTGCAGGGGTGATATCTGTATGCGTCCGGGCATCACGTGTTGCGTGATTAAACCGGCTGCCACTTATGCGGAAGCAGATGTTCAACTTCGCATGGCTGTAGGGTCGGCTTCATTGATGTCAACTTCGCATGAGTCAAGTTAGGATCGCGAGGTAGTGGCTTGCCTGCACAATCGATAGCCAACGGAAGGACACATGACAGCAGCAGAGAACGGCAGCTCCATTTTCATCTCGTACGCCTGGGGCAAGGGATTCCAAAAAAAGGAATGGATTCGACAAGGCATTGTTGCCGACCTCAATTGGAAGCACGATGTGTTTTGGGATCGTGACAGCATCCCATTGGGTGAATCAATCGAACGCACCATTGCTGAAGCCCTGGCAAAACGACCTCTTCTGGTTCTGTGCTTGTGTGATCAGGACTACCTGGAGGCAGCTCAGCGGACTGGGTCGGGTTTGCACGATGAGCTACGTATGTTGGCGCAGATCGCCGTCGAACCTAGGGTCAGAATTGTTCCAATCATTCTGGAGTCCGACTGTACGGAGCGCCTCCCGTCTCCACTAATTGGCCGCCTCTACTTGAACCTGCAGCCCTTACACAGCCTGAATCTCAATATCGGAATGAGCATCTTGGGAGTGGCTGAAGGATTAAGCCAAGCGCAGTTGCAAAGCGAAATTAACGATCAGTTGGCGGTCTTCCACTTGAGACAGAGGGCCCTTGGTTTCCTGAAACAACGTCCACTGACGATCTGGGGCAGCGGCCGGAATCATGAAGTGACGGTGCGCCCGGATGATGTAGCGCCCTACCTGCTAAAACCGCCTGAATGGATGTGGGAAAGCAGTCGTTGGAATTACTTGCTCAACGACGATGACCCCACATTCTGCCCTATCAAAGGACGCTGGCATTGGGAGTACGTCCAGATCTCGACTCAATTGCGCCCTTTGGGTACTGCTGTCGTGTCGACATTCTTCCCCCAACTGATTAGCAAAAGGGAACAGGGGCTACTGAACACAGCAGGGACGCTACTAGCGTCTAAGTTCTTTAGGATGATTGAGATTCACGAACCATTCACTTTCGATGCAGATGATTTGGTGAATCACCTAATCTGTGACCATGAAGGCTTTAGCCTTCTGGAGAAGCTACTAGATGCAGCTGGAGCCGGGCTATGAGGTGCAGATGAAAGGACGTCGAAAGGCCAAAACAGACAAGTGGTTGATTCGGGATCGGGTCATCCTTGAGGCACGGGCCGTACTATCTTCCAGGCCAGATGCCGGGCGGCGTTTTCTAGATATTGCGGCGGAAACGATGCTCGACGAGCCTATCGGTATGCTTGCTGGTACCCGCTAAGACAAGACCGCACACAACTTCCTGGTGATATCTCGCTGTCCTGAGCTGAAAATGCGGGTTGTGCAGTTCTTGAATATCGGGTCGTCGTTGTGCCACGAGGGGCTCACATTAGTGTGTTTCACAGTGAAACACTCCGCAGTGTAAAGCGCGTCTTTCCGATTCAGCGCAGCACCGCTGCAGTTGCGTGCTGGTGAAACTGAGCAAAGGTAGGTTCATTCCTGGGACATCTCTGCCAAACCGCGTCGGTTCCCTTATCGACATGCTAGGGAGACCAGAGGTCTATTATTGATACACCCCCAGCTCTATACGACTTAAGAAATCATCCACGAGCTCAAATCCAACTGGATTGATGAGCATTTGAAGGGGGACAGCCCAGTTGAGACCTAATGCAGGTGTCGTGATCCAGTCCTCAGCATCGTGGCGGCTGCCAAATACACGTGTAGCCTTATCCAAAGCCTGGGCGAAGCGGAGGACCCGAGCACTTTGATCTCTGTTCAGATTCTGGCCATTATTTCGACGTCGGCGATACAGTGAATGTACTGAGAGTCCGGTCACTCGTAAAAGAATTTGCTTATCCTTGAGTAGCGAAACTGACGACGCGAACTCAAAGACATCTGCTGTTGAAATTCCGCGCTCGATCAACTGATAAATAGAGAAGCGGTCTGCCAAGGACGCATCGTTTCCTAGCAGGATACCGATTGATGCCTCCTCCCAGGGCTCTAAGTAAGCACACTGTGTCTTGTCCGATTCTGGCCGTTCGATAGGAGTGGTCATCTAATTATCAACTGGACTGAGCCAGAGCCCTGACCCGCCCGCAAGCCACCCTGTGGGCTCCAACTCTCTACCTTTCTGATGCGCGACGTGGAGAAACCTTGTTTGATTTTCGGACCTACACCCTATCGTGCGCGCCTCGGCTTCAAAGACCGCTTTCATCTGCCATTTTAGAGTTCTCAGCTTTCGGCGCCCCTTCATCGCATGTCCTCGTTTTCAAGCTCAAAGGCCACCCTCTGCAGGTATGTAAGATGACACGTGGTTGCTTACAGCAAAATACCCGTATGAGTATCCCTATGTTTGGGGGATATTCAAGTGCTGGCTCGTTGACGTGTCCCAGCGTGTTTCTACGCTGAGGATGGGCATTGTCCAAGGTGCGACGGAGCGCTATTCAATTCAACTTGGAAGGCTGCATGGTATGGCTGCGAATGGTAGTGATCAGTACACCGCTAAAAATGAGCAAAGGCTTGAGGCAATGCTTACTCAGGCCAAATCTGAGATTCTGGCAGGAGGCCACTTTCGCACGCCAGAATCTCTAGCGCGGCTTCATGACAGAGAGCCCGACGTATTCGTGCTGTCGCTTAGGCGGGCAGAGGCGAACCGGGAGATCTTTTCTATAGAGCACCAAGGCCGAGTTCACTATCCGGACTATGCATTCTCGGAGAACGAGCAAGATGATTTACTACCCGGCCTAGCCGAGATAGTCACGGTCCTCCACCGAAGCAAGGATGGTTGGGGAATGGCGTTTTGGTTCAGATCACCTAACAATTTTCTTGGGGGCCGGCGGCCAGAAGATGTTCTTTCTCAAACCCCGGAAGCGGTATTGTTAGCGGCTTGCAACGAGGTCAGCGACGTCATGCAGGGTTAAGCATCGTCTCAATGGCAAAACCACATCATCAGCCCGCGGAGTCGGGGGCTTTGGCGGTACCGGGGCGCTGTTCTAGAGTCTGTAAAACTGACAAGGCAAAAATACGACGGTGCCTATATGTTTGCTGAATGTATGCCTGAGAGTGACTACCACAGATATCGAGTGCGAATGGAGTCGATTCTCCACATGCCGATCGATGCCTCAGATCAATATATTCACGAACAGCTCCATCATGGACTTCCAGTATCTGCTGTCCAAACGCTATTTGATTTGGGTGCAATTGACGCGAATACACGCAATCGAATCATCCCGCTTACGACGCTCAGACGAAGGCTGGCGCAAGGTCAGCGTTTGACCAAGATTGAGAGTGACCGGCTTTTCCGTGTCGCACATATCATTGCCATGGCTCAGGTTCTTTTCGATGACGCAGAGAAGGCAAAGCGATGGCTTAAAAAGTCTAAGGCTAGCTTGTCAGGCCGTAGCCCGATTGCGATGCTTTCCACCATGCAAGGCACACGTCAGGTTGAAGAGATGTTAGTGAGACTGGGTGAAGGCTTCGCATTTTGACTTAATCCTCCCGCCGCAGAAAGCGTCTCATCCAAAACTGTGCCCGTTGACGCGATGGAGACTGCGCACCTTCTTATTCCTCCCTTACCTAGGCCTGGCCGATGACGCGCTAAGCGGATTTCTTGATTTCGTGTCGCGCGGATCCGAGTGGTTTGTATCGAGCAAGACAGAAGGCTTGCGGTTCTTTCACCCATAATATTACGTAAGCGTAGTAACAGTCATAAGTTAAGTAACTTACGTAAGTTATGATTGTTACGTAAGTTATGATTTGTAATATGACCGAGAGCAGACACAGCAAGGCCTGCAGCCATAGTTAGGTTTGCTCCACGATTCCAAAATGCCGCTCAAAAAAGCGGCATTTTTCGTTGCAGATGAGAAGTGATTTGGGCTAAGGTTCGCGCATTGAAACGGCCTCGCTTCACATAAGAGGCACTATTTGCGATATGGAGACACTGCCTTACGAGGACATGATAATTATGTCGAAACGACGAAGCCCCGCGATTGCGGGGCTTCTGTCGGGCCGCTGGCAGGTGGAACTGCTACGGCCGAGGTCTCGGGGAATGCGCTTTTGAGAGGGCTGCAGACGAGACCTAGAAACGCTATTTTAAAGCGTGCGGACACGTGCGTCTACGTTTTCTAGGTCCCAACCCGATACCTGCTGTCGAATGTCGCTACTTGAGCGCTTTTGCGTGGTTCGAGGGGTTGGAGATCAGGAGTTTGTTACCTTCTGAATCGTAGCGATAGGACCGAACGGGGATACTCTGCAAACGGTCCAGCGTGCAACGCGCGTCGTGTCACTCCAGGTTCGCACCTTGGAGGCATTATCAGTGGGCAAGGGGTATAGACCGGCACCACATTAAAAACGCCGAGGAGGTCGCCAGCAGGTAAGACCAGGTAATGCAGCAGACCTAGTGACGTGTCCGCCCAACGCGCAGAGGGGGCAGGGGTGCACAACCCTACCGATAGTGGGCGGCAAGGCGAGTATCTTGATGAATAGTCAGGATGGCTTGCCTATTCAGGAGCGCAGCGAGTGCATAGGCAAGCCTTGGTCAATGGCCTTCCTCCTTTTTGCTTTAGGCATGCGGCTGGCTTTCATGCCAGCCTGCACATGCCGTAGCAGGCTGGCACAGCCTATGCGTATTCATTGATGCTTACGGCCTCACATATCCTGGATATTACCTTAGGTAAGTATTCGTTATTTCAGGACGGAAATGTCCTACCTCCTGTGACACTACTTCCTTTGCTCGATCCCCGTCACCCAGGAGCACTTGGAGCTCCCTATGCCTTTCTTGAGCATAGGTGTGGCGTAATCCATGACCACCGTTACTGAACTCAAGCGCAGTCTTGCTGGCCGATGTAAACGATTGGGACCAGGCTTGGCCAGCACCGATGTCGTAGTAAGTGGTGTAATGAATTTTTCGGTCCACTTTGATTACTGCTTCATCCAGGCGACGCATCTCGAGCTGCTCAGCTAACCTATGAGGAATACTGACTTCTCGAATTAACCCTCCCTTGCCAATCACCGTGTAACGAATACCAGGTCGGAATTTCGCAGGGTCAGCTGGGCGGTCGCTCATAGGTTGTTCTTCAATCGGACGCAACGTGAATAACTCATGGGCTCTCAAGCCGGCTGTTGCGGCTAATTCCGTGCTCAATGCGTTACGTGGCGTCTGGTGCTCAATGACTAAGCTCCACTGCTCCGTTGTATAATTTCGGCTGACTAAAACCTGTTGCTTAATGGCTTGGATAACAGGTAGTCGATTCTTTTCGCTGAATTTCCCTGTAGCCCTCAACACGGCCTGTAGTGCTTGGCGATCTCTATCCAGAGTCTTTTGCCCAATCAAAGCAGCTCGTTCATTCAGATACTGTTTGGCAGCCTTAGGCGTCAGCTCAACTAGAGAACCGCGGCCGTTACGTTTAAGCCATTCAGCAGCGAGTCTTAGGCTTGCCTCGTAACTGTGGGAGGTCCCTAAACTGGCTAAGCGACCTGAGTTGAACATTGCTTTGCTGAGCGCAACAGCCTGCGTCTTAGCTTTGGCAAATGTTCGTCCGTTTTTGGACTTTTGCTTAGAGACAACATTGAGGTTATTTTTTTTCATGATCAAACTTCATTGCTCTACGGACAGAACTTAGAGAGGTTTTCACACCTTCCCGTATTAGCGAGTCATACACTTGAATAGCGCTATATCCGCATCTCTGCCGATGCTGGATTACCCCTAAGTAGAAATTCAAATGAGCCTTGTAATTCCTTTTTTGTCTTCGAGCTGAAATTTTTGTTCGGTAATAGTGGTATTCATGGTCAGCGGTTACGCGTTTAAAAATCAATGTGCTATTCAAGCTTTTGTAGATTGAACGAGCAATAGCACTTTTACAGACAGATAATTTATGCCTTTCGACCAACCACAGCTGGATCATTTCTAGGGTGTAGCGTTGGCAATGGCGGTAGAAAATCGCCTCGCGGTAGGGAGAGAGCTTGTCATTCATAGTGTTGGCTCATGCTGTAAGTTACAGCAATCACTAAAGCATGAGGAATGTTGAGCTGCACCTCAAAAGGGCGCTCGAAACTTCCTGCCTGTGATTCCGGCATTCAATGAATGCCTAGCCCCGTTTTTTTCAGTCGGACTTATCCGTTGACAAACGATTTGTGGTCGTTGCAACGATGCGCTCGAAAGCACTCTCACTGTTTGCTTCTCACTGTCAAACTCAACTGAGTTTCGAAGTCAGTAGACCTCGCCTAGGTTACGCGCCCGGGTTACAACTCAATTTTATGTCAGGAGTTAGACAGTGCTTTTGCTACTAATTGAAAGGGCGAAGCGGTCCTCTCAACTAAGCCATATCAGCAACCGAAACGAATGGCTAGGACGTTTGGGGTTTCGACCCAGCATTGGCTCAGTCGGACGCGGTGACGGGCAGCAATGGCTGCTCATAACCGGCGCCTCCCTCGATCAGTTCTGCAGAAGTGTCTGTAGAACCAACCCTTGTCGACAAGCAATGGCTTGTTGGCAAGTGGGTGAGTTCGTTAATCGAACTCGAGGTGCGTCACCATTCTGAAACGCTAGGGCATAGCGGTCAATGCATATATTCAAGTGTCACATCGATTTTGCTTTTGACCGCGGAACGCGGCTCTGTCTGTGTTGTTGAGCGTAGCGAATCACACTGACAGAGCCGCGTGCTTTGCACGCAGCAGTGCGCAGAGCGCTGCTAGAAATCTATACCGCGTTGATTATCTCAAGGAGCTCAAATGTTTCCGCATGCGGAAACATTTGAGCTCTGAATCTCCTGGATATCTGCTTCGAACCAACGCTGTGACGGTCGAATGCTTCTGGCTTATGTGTCTTGACGGCCAAGATAAAGCGACGACGTTTCCCACCCCCAAATAGGCTCGTAAAAAATGAGGATGCCGTCATGCTGGTTCTAATGCCAACGCAACCGGAGGTTTTCAATGAGTATTCGCAGCATACTAAAAATGTTTGATCGCTTTGACGGCCCACCGGCAAAGTCTAGGCCTAAGAAGCGAAAAAGCGGGAAGCCGAGTAAATCCAAGAAGGAAACCAAGACAAATGAATAAGGTACGGATCCTCGATTTGTTGTCGAAAGCCAGTCTCATATCGACCTGCAGAGACCTTGAAAATAGGTATGTAGCCTCATCCCACTGTGAACGATTGCGTTTAATCGCGATGGCAGTTGTGGTTATTGTTTTTGGTGGAGTGAGCCTTTGGGGAGGCAGTCGTATTCCTTTCTTTGGAGCTATCCCAGGATTGTTTTGGGGTGTTACATGTCTATATTTTATTTGCCAAGCCTCGCTTCAAGCAAAGGAGAATAACTGACCATGGGCGCAGATTCGTTATCGCAAATGAGCTGGCTGTTTGGCTTGTACGATAAGGTCGTCGATTTTCTTATTGTCGCCACTGCGCCATTGATGACAGCTGTTGGACAAGCCGTGAGTAGCGTGATCGGAGGTGTGTCATACTTAGCACTGATAATTTTACTGTTCAGCTTTTTAAAGGCGGACCCACTTAAATCAACGTTTGTAACAGTGGTCATCTTTTTGGTAATCACAGTAGGAATTCAGCCAAAAAAAATTACCCTTACGGGCGGCTCAACGGTACAAGCGACAAATGCTCAATGGCTTGGTTATACCGCTGTAATGAGTGTTAACAAAGTACTAAGCTCTGCCATCACTAGTGCAGCATCATCTCTTCAAACCGATGGCGCATTTATTCCCACCGCTGCTTTAATTGATTACAGCGTTGAGAGAACTGCGAATCAATATAAAAACAGCGATGTTGGACGCCTCATAAGAGACTATAACGCCCAGTGCTCCCCTGCCCCTGATCAAGTTGTAAAAGGAAAAACTCAGGCAACTGTCGCAGACTATCACGCTATCGGGCTCTTGGGCGGTTCTGGGCTGGGCATACCCGAAGAACAAATAAGCAAACTTTCGCAAATAAAAGTTGCTGGTAGTGGCGTTGTAGCTATTTTTAGTGCGATGACCCCATGGTCCACCTCAACCAATGCTGGCGACGCTGCCAATAAAGTTATAGATATAGGTGCCGCTAGGAGTCGCCGCGCTAACGGTCTATTAGCGCTTGAAAACATTAATCAGCCGTTCGTATCCTCGCAAGCTTACAAGTTACCTACCGCAGAATATTGGGTAGGCCTTACGAGCGGTAAGTCAGATGCAAAGCCAACGTATATGAGTTTGGCCGATGCCCCCAGTGATATCCGGGAATCGCTGGAGAAAAATGTTGGTTCTTGGAATCCCGAAGAAGGGGGTCGATCTGCCTCTTTAAGTTACAACCCAACGAATTGTGTCGAGGCTTACAAGGTTGCCCAGTTCGCAGCTGAGCAAGCCTATAAAGGGCTCGTTGAAACGGGGGACATGAAGGCGTCAGGCGGCCAGTCAGCCAGTACTGAGGCTGGAATGCTGTCCGCTGCGCGCTCCTGGATGCGTGTCCAACAAGCAACATTTGCAGGCGGAGAGGATAAACAACCTGGTGCTCTTAACAGCGTGGTAAGTGGGACGATTGCAAGTTGGCAAGGTGTTAAAAGCCTTCTCCAGTGGTTCGACTTACAGACGCTTCTTCCTCTCTACGTAGCTGGCATGGGCGGGCTTTTTTGGCTGGCATTAATGAGCACACCGCTGGCTTTACTTATGTTGCCTATTCGAGGCGCTCAGGGGCTGAGTATATGGTCATCTTTAATGATTTTCCCAATGCTTTGCGTCTTTTTCGTTCAGCTTATTGCGGTGGCGGCCAGCTTTTCATTGAAGGCTATAGCCCTTGTACAAGCAGCATTAGCGGCAGGCTGGCAAGGCGGCGGAGCGGATCTTGATCTCGTCTATGGGGCCATGCAGATGTTGTTTGGGGTGTTGCTACCTGCCGGCACCTGGATTGCTGCGAAGTTAACCGGCGTGGTCATAAGCCCCCTTGGCGCTGCAGCGAGAGGTTCCGTCGTAACTGGGCAAGAAGCGCTCAAATCCACTGCCCAGACAGCAAAATTCATCGCAGCCAAGGGAATGTCAGCAGAAAGTTCCGGCGGTCAGGGCACAAGCCATCATGGGAGCCCAGGAGGTGGCGGCGGCTCTGGTAATGGCCAACGCACGACAAATCAGAAGATGGCATTGAGCAACAGCATGCGAAACAGCGGCTCAACGCAATCCTCAAGTAGTTATTCGCGGAGCCCCTCCAGTGCAGTACGTACTGCGCTCAACCTGACACCAGGTCGGGCAAGTAATGACGACTCTGCAGGTAAGCGCCGAACGCCCCGTAGCGAACGCAGTAAAAAGCACCCGGAGCTAGGCGATGAATAGCACCTTCAGCTCCGATCTTTGGGAGCGAATTTCAGGCGTAGATATTGGAATGGTGCAGGGGATTCTGGCACAGGTTAAAGCCTGCTTTTATGTGTTTCTTTCACGGCGCGGAGTTCTGCAATGAGCCCTCTGGATCTTACTTTTGAAGATTATCTGACTTTCGGTTACGCGGAGCGTTGGGAATCTCCTGTTGATCTTCGGTACCTGTTTGATGGGCTGTCCATTTTGCCTGGGCTTGTGTGGATTACCCGGGGCGACCCATTTCATCCTCGACCTCAGCTGACCGGTATAGGCGCATTTGAGTTTGATGAAGAAACACCAATAGAGATCCGGCTGTTTGAAACTCCGGACCTGGATACGACCACCTGGTACCTGGTCACGGCAGAGCTTAATCGTCGCAACTGTCTGGATGATCGCCTCGTCGATATTCATGCTAGCCGGCATCAATCGCGGATTAATGAGCTACCGAAGACCAATGTTGATTATGTCGGGAGGGCCTGATGCGCGGTGCGCAATTGGGTGCCGGCAGACGTTGGAAAACGACCAGGTGCGGAAGCCTTGGGATGTGCTGGTCAGGTTATCGATGGCCATAGCAGCTCCATATTTTGAAGGAGGATGGAATGGAACGAGCGCGTAATGCACTGAGATCAATCGCATTGCTGACGAAAGATGGGTTCGTACGGGAGACCTTGTTGTGCGCCCTGGAAGAAAACCCGGGGCGGGCGCTACAAAACCTTCAGACCTCGAGCTGGTGGAAAGCACATGAAGCAGGTCCCGAGCTTTTGCACATCGCGTTGAGCGTATGCACGCCGTTGCTTGATGACAATCATGTTGAACGCTGCAGGTTGCGTGCTATTGCCTCGTCGACGGCTGATGCCTGGACGCGAGAAGTGATGTTCGAACTGCTGCGTGAAAATTTTGAGCAGGCGACCTATGCACTTCAACCATGTGATTCGCAAGTGAAGGTCGTAGCAGCAAATAATATCAAAAATCAAATTTGATTTTTGATATTGATCAGTTATGATGTCTTTGCCGGCCCAAAAAACTGCTCATGTAGGAGGGATAGGTTTGACGTTATGGAGCAGTCGGTACTGAGGGGTGTTTGGACCTACGGGCCTTCATCCCCTTTTATTTCCTTACTTCGGATTGGTATGTAAAGGGGCGGTATTTGAAAAATACATATATGCGGTCGACACGGCATTTGCTGTGCGCTGCGATGATGCTTATTGCATCCCAAAACTCATTCGCTGGCTGGACCGGAGCATCGTCGGTAGATGGTAAGCCGGGCACTTGGCAGGAGGTTCACTGCGAGGAAGGCACTGGCTGGCAAAAATGTCAGCCTCCACCTTGCGAAGCCCAAGGGGTTAGTTGGGGGGGGTGTAGCGGGACTTTGCCTCGCACCCTGCTTTTAGGATCCGTTACCGTATCCAACACACGTAGTGGTTATACAGGCAGCGCAACTTATCAATGTAGGGATTATGACCTGTATTCCCAGTGGACGTTTATCAGCGGATCTTGTGCCGCAGACCCACCACCACCTTCTTCTAGTACGCCCAACCCTGGGACGGGTACCGGCCCCGCTCCTGGTGGGCCTGCCCAAGTGGGAACCACGTATCGCATCACAGCCATGATCTGCAGTGTTAGTGATGCTAATTATTGGACGGATCCTGCCGATACACCTGCTTTCATCCGTGATTCGATCATCGGGCAATACCGATCCTGGGAAGGTGCCCGTTGCCCAGAGGCGTCAGGATTCATTAATTGGGTGGGCTACGTAAACATGTATGCCTACCAGCTTTGGGGAGGGAGGCCCGGCGTGCCTGATTTTTATACGTACGATCAAGCTTATAACCTAATGACTAAGCCAGCTATTAACGCGGGCGCTGAGCAAACCGGTGAAAAAACGGCTGCTGGTGTTGCAGCCGCGAATCATCTTTGCCAGCTGGCGGCAACAGAAAAGTATGGTCCAAGCGCACAGGCCGAATATGTCCTTGGTTCAGGAAATCAATGCACTGTCACTGTTATTTAATTACTAATAAGGGACTTAAAGTATGAGCGCACTAACAATGGGTCAAGCCAAAGCCATTGCGGGAGAAGAGTATTCAAAATACATCTCAGCCAATGATAGCTATAACTTAAGAGATCACCAGTTCTTATTTTATATGATGGACAGCATCGCAACAAACTTACACTTTACTCCTGATCAAACGCTCAATTATATGATGAAGGATCTGCTCTACTTCATCGAAATCGATAAGCCCGGTACTCTTCCTGGATTTCCGGTGGTCATTGGTAAAATTCTCCACGTGGATGAGTGGCAAGAGACTATTCCGTCAAGCCTGGTGGTAAATGCCCTCTATCCGGAAGGCAGTCCAGCAGACAAAGCGGCGATGGTCGCTGCGCTCGACAGCGGCCAGATCAGCAAAACCAATTTCACCGCTGCTTTTCTCAAAATCGACCCGAACACAACCAGTCCGACCATTACGGACGTGATCAAGGCTGCCAACACGGTAGGCTTGCCTGTCAGCTATCCTGACTCAGGTCTGCACGTCGCTGGTATCACCAGCGATCAGCAGGATTTTGTGGTCGCTATGTATGCTGCGGCATTCAACCGTGCACCCGAGTTTTCAGGTCTCAAGTACTGGGCTGCCAAGCTGCAGACCGAGTTGGGCTTCGGTACCGACCAGACGACGGCTTATGCAGTGATTTCCAAACAGATGTACATCGATGGTACGGCGAACAAGGAAGGTGGAACAAACCTGACTAGTACGGCGTACGTGGATTATGCCTATCAGAACATCCTGGGACGTGGCGGCGATGCTGCCGGCGTCGCATATTGGAACGATAAACTGGCAACCGGGGCCGTTGACCGAGGCAGCTTCGTCGCGAAGTTCGTGGGGGATGCCCTTGGCAACGCCGGCGACGGCGACTTCCTGCAGGCACGTATTGCAGTCTCCAAATACGCCGCTCAGGAACAGGTATCAGGGCCCAACGCTCCAGGCATCGATCTGCATGCTGTGATCCAGAACGTCACCAGTGAAGCCACTGCGAAAAGTGCGATCGCGGCGATCGTCCAAAAATACGGTACCGCTGCCACGGCCCATACAGTCGATCAGTTGTTCACTCTGCTTTCTGGGTGGACCGACACCCACTCGGATGCGGCTGGTACGAATGCCGGCAGTGATGCGATCGCGACGATTGAGTTAGCCGGAACAAGCATCTTGCAGGGGCATAACGCTTTAGGCGCCGCAGTAGCTTAAGCGAGGAAGTGCCGGCTTTGGCTTTGGGGGGTATGATCCGCAATCGGACATACCCTTTTTCGTTTGTGTGGAGCTGATGTTTTGCCGCTACTGGAGCCGGAGCTAATTGAGGAGTCTGATATCAAACGCTACGTTGATGAAGGCAGAGTGTTTGAGATTATTGCCCGC
>Ga0247730_1000562_pt1 | contig 25870 bp, 21 predicted proteins | sample UWRJL073202C2_FD_180959 | JGI IMG/M metagenome (GOLD analysis project Ga0247730, IMG submission 180959) | Plant litter microbial communities from Arlington Agricultural Research Station in Wisconsin, United States - UWRJ-L073-202C-2 | ecosystem: Environmental > Terrestrial > Plant litter >... | reverse complement strand
AGGCCAAACGTACTTCATGCAGAACAGCACAAAAATGAAGAACGCAACGGACTGGCCAATCAGGGTTGCATTAATGTTCACGCCAACACCTCGCTCGTTCGTTGTCCATCACACCAATCACCTCGAATATTCGAGAGATTAGCCAGCGAGTTGACCAACGAAGGGGTTCGCAAAGGTGAAGAACAGAGCGATACCAACACCGATCATGGTCACGGCGTCGAGCAGACCGGCAACGATGAACATTTTGACCTGCAGCATTGGAACCATTTCTGGTTGGCGAGCAGCGCCTTCCAGGAACTTGCCGCCCAGCAGGCCGAAACCGATTGCAGTACCCAGTGCGCCCAGGCCGATCAACAGTGCAACAGCGATAGCAGTTAGACCAACTACAGTTTCCATCTTTCCTCCCGACTTTTACGTCGTATTGGTTAGGTTTTTTAGATTAAAGCGGTAAAACAAATCGTTTCCAGCATCAGCCCTTGCGGTTACCCGCTTGCGGCTATCCTCTCGCCGAAACGAGAGGTACATCCAGACGCGCCAGGCGAGTCTTAATGGTTGTCTTCGTGAGCCATCGACAGGTAAACGATGGTCAGCATCATGAAGATGAACGCCTGCAAGGTGATGATCAGGATGTGGAAGACAGCCCACGCCCACTGCAGAACCACGCCCAGGCCGCTCAGCCAGAGCAGGCCGCTGCCGAACATGACGGCGATCAGGATAAACACCAGCTCGCCAGCGTACATGTTGCCGAACAGACGCAGTGCCAACGAAATAGGCTTGGCAATCAGAGTCACGAATTCAAGCAGGAAGTTCACCGGAATCAACAGCGCCTGAACAAAAATGTTCTTGCTGCCGAACGGGTGAAGGGTCAGTTCGCCGATGAAGCCGCCGATGCCCTTGACCTTGATACTGTAGATGATGATCAACGCAAACACCGACAGGGCCATGCCCAGGGTCGCGTTAGGGTCAGTCGTCGATACCGCACGGAACGGAATGTGAGAATCCCCGGTGATCATGATCGCCAGCTGAGGAATCCAGTCGACCGGGATAAGGTCGACGGCGTTCATCAGGAAAACCCAGACGAAAATGGTCAGTGCCAGCGGTGCAATCACCGGGCTACGACCGTGGAAGCTGTCCTTCACGCTGCCGTCGACGAACTCGACGAGCACTTCAACGAAGTTCTGCAGTGCGCCTGGTTGACCGGAAGTCGCCTTTTTTGCCGCCATGCGGAAAATCAGGACGAAGATCAGACCCAGTGCGACCGACCAGCCGAGGGTATCGACGTGGAAAGCCCAAAAACCCATTTCCTTCGCCGCGGCCGCATCGTGGGCAAAGCCCCAAGTGCCGTCCGGCAAATGACCAAAGGTCAGGTTCTGCAAGTGGTGCTGGATATAGCCCGAAGCTGTTTGCTCTGCCATGGTTGCCTCAAACGCCCTAAGGTCTCGAAAGTCTTGTTCTCATAAGCACCGGTGCGAACCAGCTGACCAGTTGGGTCAGCATGAAGACGCCGAATACAGCCAGCGGCGCCAATGGCTTCACACCTGCGAACGTCAGTGCAAACAGCACTGCCGTCAAAATCAGTTTGCCCGCCTCGCCGGCATAAAAAGACCGGACAATGGCTTGCGCTGCTCTAGCCCCGGTGAACCGGAAAGCCTTGTGAGCGAAATACAAATTGGGGAGCCAAGCTATCAGGCCTCCGCACAGCCCTGAGTATCCAGCTACGACCCCATGCCACTGCCAAAGCGCCAAAGCTGCCAGCAGCAGGACAATAAATTGAGCAAGCAGTACCGGAAAAACCGCCAGGCGATGGAACGGCAAGCGGTTTGGCATGCGTGATTCCATCACAATTGCTCCTGATGCGTCGGCCGCCAAAATCAATAACTTGGCATAAAATGTGCCGACAAAATGCGCGCAGAGTATAGGGGCGCTTAAGCCCCTATTCAACCGTCAGGTAGTGATTTCCGACTACACGCTACACAGCAATTGTTTCAGCGGATGTGTGCGAGTACGCCCTGAAGCTCATCCAGTGAGTTATATCGGATAACCAATTGACCTTTTCCCTTCTGCCCGTGGCGTATTTGCACCGCGGAGCCCAGCCGCTCGGCCAATCGCTGTTCCAGGCGGCTGATGTCCGGATCGGTTTTTACCGGTTCCGCAGCGGCCGGTTTGCCGCTCAGCCACTGGCGAACCAGGGCCTCGGTCTGACGCACCGTCAGGCCACGTGCGACAACGTGTCGCGCCCCTTCGACCTGCCGGTCTTCCGGCAAACCCAGCAAAGCGCGGGCATGACCCATTTCCAGATCGCCATGGGACAGCATGGTCTTGATGACTTCCGGCAACGCAATCAGACGCAGCAGGTTGGCCACGCTGACGCGGGACTTGCCCACCGCGTCGGCGACTTGCTGCTGGGTAAGCTGGAACTCCTGCTGCAAACGCTGCAGGGCGACCGCTTCCTCGATGGGATTGAGGTCTTCACGCTGAATATTCTCGATCAGCGCCATGGCGATGGCCGTTTCGTCCGGCACATCGCGCACCATCGCCGGAATGGTTTCCATCCCCGCCTGCTGGCTGGCACGCCAGCGGCGCTCACCGGCAATGATTTCAAAACGGTTGTCGGCAAGCGGCCGCACCACGATGGGCTGCATCACGCCTTGGGCCTTGATCGACTGGGCCAGCTCTTCGAGGGCTTGCGGGTCCATGTCGCGGCGCGGTTGATATTTGCCCCGCTGGATCAGGTCCAGCGGTACGTGCTGCAATTCGCGCTGATCGGCCTTGACGGCCTGTTCTTCCAGCGAACTGACGGTTGGACTGCTCAGAAGTGCGTCCAGCCCACGTCCGAGACCTCGTTTCTTGACGGCCATGGGATTCCCTTAAGTTGGCTGAGCTGTGCGCGTAGTGCGCCGTTGACGACGAACCATTTCCCCGGCCAGAGCCAGGTAGGCCAGCGCACCGCGCGATGACTTGTCATACGCCAGCGCCGGCATGCCGAAACTCGGTGCCTCGGCCAGACGGATGTTGCGCGGAATCACCGTGTCGTACAGCTGCTCGCCAAAGTGTTCCTTGAGCTGGGCAGAAACGTCGTTGATCAGGCTCAGGCGAGGGTCATACATGGTTCGCAACAGGCCTTCGATTTTTAACTGCGGGTTGAGCAGTTCGCCAATGCGCTTGATGTTATCCACAAGGTCACTGAGCCCTTCGAGGGCAAAGTATTCGCATTGCATGGGGATAATTACCCCGTCGGCTGCAACCAGAGCGTTCAACGTGAGCATCGACAACGACGGCGGACAGTCGATGAGGATGTAGTCGTAGTTCTCGCGGATCGGCGCCAGCGCATTGCGCAGGCGACTTTCCTTCATCTGCATTTCCAGCAGATTGACTTCCGCAGCCGTAAGGTCGCGGTTGGCCGGCAGCAGCTGGTAACCGCCATGCTCGGAAAACTGCATGGCCTGTACCAGATCACATTCGCCGATCAGTACGTCGTAAATGGAGTTTTCCAGGCCGTGTTTATCCACACCGCTACCCATCGTAGCGTTGCCTTGCGGGTCGAGATCGATCAACAGGACGCGGCGCTTGGTCGCGACCAGTGACGCTGCGAGGTTGATGCAGGTGGTGGTTTTGCCCACACCGCCCTTTTGGTTCGCTATCGCGAATACCTTAGCCATTCTTGCTTGTGTTCCCCGTCATGCCGTGCGGCGCAGTATCAGCAGATGGCGTTGGCCTTGGCAACCTGGAACGGTCAAGGCTTGTGCGCTATCGAGGTAAAAATCTGCCGGTAATGCTACCAGCTCATCGGCAGGATGCAGCCCTTTCATCGCCAGCCATCGCGTATCGGTGTCACCCATGTGTCGGGTCCACCCGGTAAAGTCCTCGAGGCTGCTGAACGCCCGGGAAACAATCCCGGTAAACGGTACTGCGGGCTGATACGACTCTGCACGGCTGTGGATAACTTCCAGATTGTCGAGCTTGAGCTCAAGTTTAACCTGGGTCAGAAATCGTGTTTTCTTGCCATTGCTGTCCAGCACGGTGACTTTCATCTCCGGAAACAGGATAGCCAATGGAATGCCAGGCATGCCGCCGCCACTGCCGACATCGAGCCAACGCGGACCTTCGATGAAGGGGACGACGCTCAGGCTGTCGAGCAAATGCCGCGAAACCATCTCGTCTGGATTACGTACCGCAGTGAGATTGTAGGCCTTGTTCCACTTGATCAGCAGCGCCAGGTAAGCCAGCAGCTGGTTGTGCTGGCCCTCGCTGAGGGTAACACCCAGCTGTTGGGCGCCACGGGACAACTCTTCGGCGTGTTGCGGGGTGACCATAGAACTCAAGCGCTTTGCTCCAACTGACGGCCCGCGCCGCGTTTTTTCAAATGAATCATCAACAGGGAAATCGCCGCCGGGGTAACGCCGGGGATGCGTGAAGCCTGTCCGAGGGTTTCCGGCCGGGTTATCCCCAGCTTGCTCTGAATTTCTTTCGACAGGCCGGAAATGCCGGTGTAGTCGATGTCTTCCGGAAGTTTAGTGTCTTCACTGGCCCGCAACCGGGCAATCTCGTCCTGCTGACGGTCGATGTATCCGGCGTACTTGGCCTTGATCTCGACCTGTTCGGCCACTTGTGGATCCAGGCAGCCATCACCAGTGATCGACACCAGACTGGCGTAATCGATTTCCGGACGGGTCAGCAGGTTGAGCAGATTGTATTCGTGGGTCAGCGGCGTACCGAAATGGCTGGCAATCGCTTCGCCCTGTTCGGTGCCGGGACGAACCCAGGTACTTTTCAGACGCTGCTCTTCGCGCTCGATGCTTTCGCGCTTGGTGCAGAACGCGGCCCAGCGCTGATCATCGACCAGACCCAACTCGCGGCCCTTCTCGGTCAGACGCAGATCGGCGTTGTCTTCACGCAGGATCAAACGGTATTCCGCCCGGGAGGTGAACATCCGGTACGGTTCCTGAGTTCCCAGGGTAATCAGGTCGTCGACCAGCACGCCGATGTACGCCTCGTCCCGTCGCGGACACCAGCTTTCCTTGCCTTGGGCACGCAGTGCAGCGTTGGCTCCGGCCAGCAAACCCTGGGCTCCGGCTTCTTCGTAACCGGTCGTGCCGTTGATCTGCCCAGCGAAGAACAGACCGCCGATGACCTTGGTTTCCAGGCTGTATTTCAGGTCGCGAGGGTCGAAATAGTCGTATTCGATGGCATAGCCGGGACGCACGATATGGGCGTTTTCCATTCCACGAATCGAGCGCACGACTTGCAGCTGAACGTCGAACGGCAGGGAAGTGGAAATGCCGTTTGGATACAGCTCGTGGGTGTTCAGCCCTTCCGGCTCGATGAAGACCTGATGGCTTTCCTTGTCGGCAAAGCGGTGGATCTTGTCTTCGATCGATGGGCAATAGCGCGGGCCGACGCCTTCGATGATTCCCGAATACATCGGCGAACGATCAAGGTTGGCCGCAATGATTTCGTGGGTGCGGGCGTTGGTATGGGTGATCCAGCAACTGACCTGGGCCGGATGCTGTTCCCTGGAGCCCATGAACGACATGACCGGAATCGGCGTATCGCCCGGTTGCTCGGTCATCACCGAAAAATCTACCGAACGACCGTCGATGCGCGGCGGCGTACCGGTTTTCAGGCGACCGACGCGCAGCGGCAATTCACGTAAGCGTTGTGCCAGGGCAATCGACGGCGGATCACCGGCGCGACCACCCGAATAATTCTGCATCCCGATGTGGATAAGTCCACCAAGGAAGGTGCCAGTGGTCAACACAACCGAGTCGGCCATGATGCGCAGGCCCATTTGGGTCACGACACCACGTACCTGATCCTGCTCGACGATCAGATCGTCACAGGCCTGTTGAAATATCCACAGGTTCGGCTGGTTTTCGATGGCTTCACGGATCGCGGCCTTGTACAGGACGCGGTCGGCCTGAGCACGAGTAGCCCGGACTGCCGGGCCTTTGCGGCTGTTCAAAACGCGAAATTGAATACCGCCTTTGTCCGTAGCCATTGCCATGGCGCCGCCCAGGGCGTCGATTTCCTTGACCAGGTGGCTTTTACCAATGCCCCCAATCGCCGGGTTGCAGCTCATCTGACCCAGCGTTTCCACGTTATGGGTCAACAGAAGGGTTTTTGCACCCATACGTGCCGACGCCAGTGCGGCCTCGGTACCGGCATGACCGCCACCGATGACGATCACTTCAAAACGGGAAGGGAAATCCACCACGCACCTCGTGCCTGTTGTAGATGGGAATTTGGGATAGCTGACAAGTATAGGGACTTCACCCCCCTGAAAGGAACCCGTTGAACAAAATTTAACCAGCTGTGGAAAACTCTCAGATATAGAAATTAAAAGAGAGAAGATTTATAGAATCTTTGTTTTTATGTTTATTTCTACTGAGCACATTTTCTGTGGATAGAATCCTACAGGCTATATAAATCAATATGTACAGAGATTCAAAAGTCTGTGGTCATGTGCCAGTGAGGGGTTGGGATAACCGCCGTGATCCTGTGGATTAAAACGGTACTTGTCCACAGGCGGGTTTTTCCTCAGGTTTAACCCCCGCTTATCAACCGAGCTAAAGGTGCGTTATGCACAGGGCTTATGGGTGAAATTCTTTGAAATTGGCTGAAAAAATCAGTCTGGACGAGCGGGCGGTTAGCGAGATTTTCTTCAAGAGGCTCGAATTAATCCTAAAAAATGCCGGTAAGGGCGCTCTTGTGAGTTCCAGAAACAAAAGCTAATAATAGGCATTATCATTAACTCGCTCTCTTCCTATGTCCTCTCAATCCCACACGACCGCAGTCCAGCGCATTTATGAGCAGCATCATTCGTGGTTGCATGGCTGGCTCAAAGGCAAGCTGTCCAACACGAGCGATGCTGCCGATCTGGCTCACGATACGTTTGTGCGAATTCTCGGCTCGGCCAATGCAGCGCAGATCCGTGAACCTCGGGATTACTTGGCGACCATCGCCAGAGGGCTGGTTATCGATCGATATCGACGACGGGCCATTGAGCAGGCTTACCTGCAATCCCTGGCTGCACGACAGGAACTCACGGTCATCAGTGAAGAAGACAAGGCACTGATCATCGAAACGCTGGTGGCTGTGGATAAAACCCTCGCAGGCCTTGGCCCGCGGGCTCATCGTATATTTATGCTGTCGCAGATCGATGGTCTGACTTATCAACAGATCGCCGAGCAACTGCAGGTTTCCCTGACCACGGTGAAGAAGCACATGATTCGCGCATTTACCGAATGCTCGATGCTCCTGGCGGGACTGGCATGATCAATATGCCGGATCGCAAGGTCTTTCAGGCGGCCGCCAGTTGGTACGTGCAGTTTCAGGTGGAGCCGCCGACGCCAGCCGAGCAGCACGCCTGGCAGCAATGGCTGGACAGTGATCCCGCCCATCAGGCGGCGTGGAACCAGATGGAGCAACTGCAACGCGGGCTTGGCGCGTTACCGCCCGATCTGGCGCGGCGCGCGCTGTCCGAGCCGCGCCAGCGTCGAGACATTCTCAAACTGATGCTGGTGCTTGCCGGTGCCGGCTATGTGGGCTGGAATATCAAGCAGCACACCAGCCTGGGCAATGTCTGGGCGGATTACCGGACGCCTGTGGGTCAACGGCGACATATCGAATTGGCCGATGGCAGTCAGATCGAGCTGAACACCAATACCTCTGTCGATGTGGTGTTTGATGGCCAGCAGCGCTTGATTCACCTGCGCGCAGGCGAGATTTTGATCCAGACCGGTAAACGCGGCGACACCCGACCGTTTTTTGTCGAAACGCGCCAGGGACGCGTTCAGGCATTAGGTACGCGTTTCTCGGTTCGGCAACTGGATACCACGACACGAGTCGGCGTCCTGGAAGATCAGGTCAGCCTTTTACCCAAGGAGCCCGTCGGTCATCCGGTTCTGCTCAGGGCGGGGGAAAGTGCAGAGTTTGACGATCATCGTGCCAATCCGGGCCGCACTTACACCCCCGCCGAAGTGGCCTGGGTTGATGGTCAACTGGTGGTGCTCAACGCCCGGCTCGGGGATCTGATTGACGAGCTGAGTCGCTATCGCCCAGGTGTCATGCACTGTGACGAGCACGCTGCTCGATTGCGCGTGTCGGGGGCGTTCCGACTCGATGCCATCGATGCGGTGCTGGCCAACCTGCAAGCGACGCTGCCGATTCGCGTCAGCCATTTCACCCGTTATTGGGTTTCGGTCAAGAGCACCGCCTGAGCAAATCTGGCGTGAAAATAAATCTATCCACAGGGTTATCTTTTTTCGGCATGGCACGGCCCTACAGGTAAACGCGAAATTCAATCCTTCAGGGCTTCAAAACCATGCGCTTTCCACCGCTCCCGCTTCCTGCTCGTCAGCGTCTTTTCCGGCAATGCTTCAGCTACAGCCTGTTGATGGCCAGCGGCGTCGGCTTCGCTTTGGCGGCAAACAGCGCCATTGCCGCCAGCGTTACGCAAAATTTCAATATCAGTGCCGGGCCGCTGGACAGCGCGTTGAGTCAGTTTGCCTCGGCGGCCAATGTGATTTTGTCGTTCTCCCCTGAGCAGACTGCCAATCGCCGCAGCTCCGGGCTGCAGGGCAACTACTCGGTTGAACAGGGTTTCGCCGTGTTGCTGCAGGGTTCCCGGTTGCAAATCGCGGCGCAGGCGCCGGGCAGTTACATCCTGCAGCCGGTCCCGGAAAACGGCTCGGTGGTGCTCGGCCCCACCAATGTGAACAGTTTTCAAGCGGATGACGCCAGTCAGGGCCGCACGCTGGATGTCGGCTACAAGGCCGAAAAGAGCCGCATCGGCACCAAAACCGATACGCCGCTGTCGGAAACGCCGCGTTCGGTGTCCGTGGTTACCAGCCAGCGCATGAAAGATCAGAAGACCCAAACCCTAACCGAAGCGCTCGGTTATGTGCCGGGCATTTTTGCGCCGCCCTTTGCGGCTGGGGATAACCTGGCGGGCGATCTGTTTTTCATTCGCGGTTTCAACGCTACGGATTATGGCTACGGCCTGCTGCGCGACGGTTTGCGCGTTCAGGGCAATCGTTATGACACCACGACCGAGCCTTATGGTCTGGAGCGGGTCGAGGTGTTTCGCGGGCCTTCTTCGATCCTGTACGGCGAAAACGCGCCGGGCGGGCTGGTCAATGTGGTCAGCAAACGCCCGACTGCCATCGCCCAGGGCGAAGTTCAGCTCAGTTATGGCTCGAACAATCGCCGTCAACTGGGTGTGGATATCTCCGGTCCGCTGGACGACAGCGGCAATATTCTGGGTCGCGTGGTCATGATGGGCCGCAACGCTGATACCCAAACCGATCACGTGCCGGATGACCGCATCTACATCGCGCCATCCATGACCCTGAACTTTGACGACTACAACACCCTGACCTTGCTGACTCACTATCAGAAGGATCACACCAACATGGAGCTTGGCCTGCCCGCCTCCGGCACCTTGCTGCGTAATCCCAATGGCAAACTGGACAAGGACACCATGCTCGGCGTTCCGGACTGGAACACCTTCGAGCGCGAAACCTGGAGTGCCGGCTATGAGTTCAGCCACAGCTTCAACGACGATTGGCAATTCCGACAGAACTCACGCTATTTGCAGTCGAGGATTACCCGTCACGAGACCTGGCCAGGCAATCTCAATAACGCGGGCTTCGGCAGCTTGTTGAACGTCACCGCTTACGACCGTTACAACAAGTCGATGGTGTATTCGCTGGATAACCAGCTTGAAGGCAAATTCAATGCGGGCGGCCTGGAAAATACCGTGTTGTTCGGCGCCAGTTTTGACCGCACTTCATTCAGCCAGGACTGGGATGCCGGTTCGGCGGGACGCATCAATATTTTCAACCCGATTTATACACAGGACCCCGTCACCTCAATCGCTGTGCAAAACACCCTGCTCGAACAGCAAATGCAGGGTTTGTATGCGCAGATCCAGAGTAAGTACGACAACTGGATTTTCCTGTTGGGCGGGCGTCAGGATTGGGTCGAGAGTGATTTTCGCAACAAACTGGCGCCGGCTGGCGGTATCCACTCCAATGATCAGAAATTCACCTATCAAGGTGGGGTGATGTATCAGTTCGACAACGGCCTGACGCCGTATGTCAGCTATTCCACCGCATTCGTCCCGGTGCAGCAGATTTCCAATGGCGGCTCGCCGCTGGACCCGATTACCAGCGAACAATATGAAGTGGGTTTGAAATACGAACCGGCGGGTTGGAACACCACCATGACGGCATCGGTTTTCGACCTGCGCAAAAAAGACGACACCTACTTCGATTCGACCAGTGCCAGCTACCGGCAAGTGGGCGAAAGCCGTTCCAAGGGTGTTGAGCTGGAGGTCAACAGCGATATCAATCGCAACCTGAATCTGACCGCCTCGTACACCTACACCGATGCGCGGGTGATCAAGGACACCGCAGGCTCGTTGATCGAAGGCCATCAAATCACCGGGGTGCCGCGCAATCAGGCGTCGGCCTGGGCCAAATACCGCTTTCTTGACGGCTATCTCAACGGACTACACGTTGGCGGTGGTATTCGCTACTTCGACAGCACCTTTGCCTACACAGCGAGTTCGCTGTACGGCAAGCTTGATGCAGGCGACGTGACGTTGGTGGATGCGGCAATTGGATATCAGATCGACAAGAACTGGTCGGTGGACCTGAATGCCAAGAACCTCTTCGACAAGGAATATGTATCGGGCTGTAACGATGCCGGTCGCTGCTATTGGGGGGACAGCCGAACCCTGCTCGGTTCGGTGAGCTACAACTGGTAAACCTGTGGATAAGTTATTGGCGGCCAGAGTTCGATAGCCAGGCCGCCAATCACTATTTGCCGATGCAAAAGCTGGAAAATATTCGACCCAACAGGTCGTCCGAACTGAATGCACCGGTAATTTCCGCCAAGGACTGTTGCGCCTGACGCAGATCTTCGGCCAATAACTCCCCTGCGCCCGCCAACGTCAGCTGCGCCCTGCCGTGTTCCAGCGAGCCACTGGCATGTCGTAGTGCCTCCAAATGGCGTCGACGCGCGCTAAAGCTGCTTTCAGAGGTCTGCTCGTAACCCATGCAGGCCTTGAGATGCTCGCGCAGCAAGTTCAGGCCTTCACCTTCCGCCTTGGCACTCAGGCTAATCGTTACGTGGCCATCGGCGCTGGTGTGCATCTCGATCAGATCGCCGCTCAAATCCGCCTTGTTGCGAATCAGGGTGACTTTGGCCGGGTCAGGCCGTTGTTCGAGAAACTCGGGCCACAACGCGAAAGGATCCACAGCTTCCGGAGCGGTGGAATCGACCACCAACAGAATCCGATCGGCCTCGCCAATGGCCTTGAGCGCACGTTCCACGCCGATTTTCTCCACCTGATCCTCGGTATCACGCAAACCGGCGGTGTCTACAACGTGCAGCGGCATGCCATCGATGTGGATATGTTCGCGCAGGATATCCCGAGTGGTGCCGGCAATCTCGGTGACGATAGCCGCTTCCTTGCCTGCCAGCGCATTCAAGAGGCTGGATTTACCCGCATTCGGTCGACCGGCAATGACCACGGTCATCCCGTCCCGCAATAACGCGCCCTGCCCAGCTTCGTGCAGCACTGTGGATAACTCCGCACGCACCGCATCCAGCATGCTCAGCACATGACCATCGGCAAGGAAGTCGATTTCTTCCTCGGGAAAGTCGATGGCCGCTTCGACATAGATGCGCAGGCTGATCAATTTCTCGGTCAAGTTATCCACACGCCGGGAAAAAGCGCCCTGCAATGAGCGCAACGCATTGCGTGCGGCCTGGGCCGAACTGGCTTCGATCAGGTCAGCAATCGCCTCCGCCTGGGCGAGGTCGAGCTTGTCGTTGAGGAATGCGCGCTCGCTGAATTCACCTGGTCGCGCCAGGCGACTGCCCAGTTGCAGGCATCTTTGCAGCAGCATATCCAGAACCACAGGCCCGCCATGGCCTTGCAGTTCAAGGACGTCTTCGCCGGTAAATGAATTAGGGCCCGGGAAATACAAGGCGATGCCTTCGTCAATAACCTGCCCGGACTCGTCGGCAAAGGGCCCGTAATGCGCAAAACGCGGTTTAAGTTCGCGGCCGGTAATGGCCGTCGCCGCCTTGCTCGCCAACGGGCCGGATATACGCACAATGCCTACCCCGCCGCGGCCCTGGGCTGTGGCGATGGCAGCAATGGTTTCACGTGGGACATTCATGGTCCGGCTCCTGGAGCAAATGACAGATAGCAAAACGCCCCACTAGGGGGCGCCTTGTACAACTTATTCACAAGCTGTGATCAGGCTTCTGCTTTCTTGGCAGCCGCTTCGATCTTGCGAGTGATGTACGCCTGCTGCGTAATGGACAAGGTGTTGTTCACAACCCAGTACAGAACCAGACCAGCCGGGAACCACAGGAAGAAGAACGTGAAGATGATTGGCATCAGCTTCATGACCTTGGCCTGCATCGGATCCGGAGGTGTCGGGTTCAAACGCTGCTGGATGAACATCGTGGCGCCCATGATGATCGGCAGGATGAAGAACGGATCCTTGATCGACAGGTCGGTAATCCACAACAGCCACGGGGCCTGGCGCATTTCTACGCTTTCAAGCAGTACCCAGTACAGCGACAGGAACACCGGCATTTGTACAAGGATAGGCAAGCATCCACCCAACGGGTTGATCTTTTCCTTCTTGTACAGCTCCATCATGGCTTGCGACATTTTCTGCCGGTCATCGCCATGTTGCTCTTTCAGAATCGCGAGTTTCGGTGCAACTGCACGCATACGAGCCATGGATTTGTAACTGGCTGCCGACAGAGGGAAGAAAAGCCCTTTGATCAGCATGGTCAGGAAGATAATCGACCAGCCCCAGTTACCCACAATGGCGTGGATGTGTTGCAGCAACCAGAAGATCGGTTGAGCGATGAACCACAGAATGCCGTAGTCGACCGTCAATTCCAGACCTGGGGATAACTCTTTGAGCACCGCCTGGCTTTTCGGGCCGGCGTACAACGTAGCGGTCGCTTCACCTTTGGCACCTGGCGCAACGGTCAACGCCGGGCCAGTGAAACCAATGATGTAGTTGCCCTGACTATCCTTACGAGTGGTAACAGCGTTGCTGTTGTTCTTGTCGGGAATCCAGGCCGTTACGAAGTAGTGCTGCAGCCAGGCAACCCAGCCACCTTGTACGGTTTCCTTGATCGAACCCTTGTCGATGTCTTTCATCGACACCTTTTTGTAGGGTTCCGAAGGTGTCCACAGAGCGGCACCCAGGTAAGTCGCAGTACCGGTAGCAGTAGTCGACGATGGATCGGAACTGTTATCGCGCTTGAGTTGCGCGAACATGTTACCGGACCAGGGCTGAGCGCTCTGGTTGTCGATCACGTAGCTGACAACCAGGTCATACAGGCCGCGCTTGAAGGTAAAGCGCTTGATGTAATTGACGCCGTTATCAGTGAATTTCAGATCGACGACCAATTGGTCCTGACCATCCACCAGCTGATAAGACTTCTGTGCGGTCGAGTAAACAGGACGACCAGCAGGTCGAGCGTCCGGGCCGTTTACGCCAGTCAGACCACTTTGCGCCAGGAAGATACGCTCGCCGCCGTTATCGAACAGCTGGAACGGAACGTCTGGATGGTCCTGACGACGTGGATAAAGTGGCAGTCGCAGTTGCACGACATCGCCACCCACCGGGTCGATTTCGAGATTGAGCACATCCGTTTTGACCTGGATGAGATCTTTGCTGGTTGCAACCGGGGTCTCGATTGGAGCAGTCGCATCGCCGCTGGCGCTAGGAACATCGGCACTTGCAGAAGCATTCGTACCTGCAGCCGTATCCGGTATAGCCGGTGCGGTGGTGCTGGCAGCAACATTCTGAGTCGGCAGGGCGGCCTGGCCGTAGTCTTGGTTCCATTTCAGAACCCCGACGTAGGTCACGATTGCCAGGGCGACGATCAGGATCGTGCGTTTAATATCCATGATTACTCGGCCATCGAAGAAGAACGGGAGGTGGGGACAGGTGGAACCGGGTCATAGCCACCGGCATTCCACGGATGACAGCGACCTAATCGACGAAAGGTCAGCCAGCCACCGCGTAGAAGGCCATGATTTTCAATGGCTTCATACGCGTAGCAGGAGCAACTGGGGTAGAAACGACAGTGACTGGCCATCAGCGGGCTGATGGCATAGCGGTAAAACTGGATCGGAACGAGCGCCAGCTTACGCATCGGTACTGTCTACCCCTACAGTTTCGGTTTTTGCAGCAGGAGCCGGCTGACTACGCGCCAGACGCTTCCAGAGCTTGCCGAAATGCTGAATCAATTCGGGGTTTTCTATTTCACCCAACCCTTTGCGCGCGACAATCACGATATCCCAACCGACCAAATTATCTTGGTGTTGGCGAAATGATTCGCGCATCAGGCGTTTCAAGCGGTTGCGCTCAACGGAGAGTTTGACGCTCTTTTTACCGATAACCAGCCCCAGACGGGGATGATCAAGGTCGTTATTGCGCGCAAGGAGCAGGAGATTTTTCCCCGGAACCTTGCCGGTAGGGGAGTCAAAGACTGCCTTGAAATGCCGGGGAGTAAGCAAACGCTTTTCCCGACTGAAGTCCTGACTCACCTCCAGTGCCGGATTATCAAACTGCCAGACGCGCACGACCTTTGGCGCGGCGACGCGACAGGACGGCACGGCCGTTCTTGGTGGCCATGCGAGCACGGAAGCCGTGAGTGCGAGCGCGTTTGATAGTGCTTGGTTGGAAAGTACGTTTCATGGCGTGTTACCTGGTTCGTCCACAACGGGCCGGAATGGCCCCCGTTTTAAGAGACCGGGGATTCTAGAGAAAGCAAGCCTCTAGGTCAATTTCCAACCAACGTTTCCTTCATTTACTTGTTCAACCCGTTTTGTGGCGTGTTGGCCACTGCCTGCCTGATCGTCATGCGACGTAGATATAGAAATAAAGAAGGAAAGTATTTAAAGCTTCTTTATAGAGCTTATTAAAGCAAGGCTCGCACTCTTCTGTGGATAACCGAGCGCAGGCCAGTAAATACCTGCTGTACAGAGAATGACAACACTGTCGAGAAGCGGTGCTCTGCCTGTGCTGCGCTGTCGGAAAACCTGTGTGTGGATTGCCCTTTTATCCACAGGCGGGTTATGCACAGACTTTAGGCCCTACTTATGCAATGAGCTGAGGCGGGGTTATCCACAGGGCTTATTCACAAGCCGTTTGTCGCTTTGTTTGAGGATAAAGCGATGATTTATCCCGCTTTGTTCTCAACCTACATGTGGATAAGTACCGCTTCGGCCGGTACAATGGCGGCTGTTTTTGCCTCACCGGCGTTTAACCTAGGGGATGTCCGTGTCATTGGAACTTTGGCAGCAGTGCGTGGAGCTTTTGCGCGAAGAGCTGCCTGCCCAGCAATTCAACACCTGGATCCGTCCGCTACAGGTTGAAGCCGAAGGCGACGAGTTGCGTGTCTACGCACCGAACCGTTTCGTACTCGATTGGGTAAATGAAAAGTACCTGAGTCGTTTGCTTGAGCTGCTTGGAGAACACGGCCAGGGTCTCGCCCCCGCCCTCTCCTTATTAATAGGCAGCAAGCGCAGCTCCGCTCCTCGTGCTGCACCTAACGCACCTTTGGCCGCCGCTGCTTCGCAAGCCATCGCGGCGACGCAGACCACAACGGCGGCTCCTGCGCCTGTTCAGATGTCGGCCCCTGCGCCTGTGCATGCAGTGCACGTCAACGACGAGCCTTCCCGGGCGAGCTTCGATCCGATGGTGGGTGCGAGTTCTCAACAGGCGCCCGCCCGCGAGCAGCGCACGGTTCAGGTCGAGGGAGCGCTAAAGCACACCAGTTATCTGAACCGCACGTTCACCTTCGAAAACTTCGTCGAGGGTAAATCCAACCAACTGGCCCGGGCTGCGGCCTGGCAGGTGGCGGATAACCCCAAGCACGGCTACAACCCGCTCTTCCTTTATGGTGGTGTTGGCCTGGGTAAGACTCACTTGATGCATGCTGTGGGTAACCACCTCCTCAAGAAGAATCCCAATGCCAAGGTTGTATACCTGCACTCGGAGCGTTTCGTCGCGGACATGGTCAAAGCCTTGCAGCTAAACGCGATCAACGAGTTCAAACGTTTTTATCGATCGGTAGATGCTTTGCTGATCGATGACATTCAGTTCTTCGCTCGAAAGGAACGTTCCCAGGAAGAGTTTTTCCACACCTTCAATGCGTTGCTTGAAGGTGGTCAGCAGGTGATTCTCACCAGCGACCGCTATCCTAAAGAGATTGAAGGGCTGGAAGAACGTCTCAAATCACGCTTCGGTTGGGGCCTGACCGTTGCGGTCGAACCGCCTGAGCTGGAAACTCGCGTGGCCATCCTGATGAAAAAGGCGGATCAGGCCAAAGTTGATCTGCCACATGATGCGGCGTTCTTCATTGCTCAGCGGATCCGTTCCAACGTTCGTGAGCTCGAAGGCGCGCTCAAGCGTGTGATCGCTCACTCCCACTTCATGGGCCGTGACATCACCATCGAGCTGATCCGCGAATCGCTGAAAGATTTGTTGGCGCTGCAAGACAAGCTGGTGAGTGTGGATAACATTCAGCGAACTGTCGCCGAGTACTACAAGATCAAGATTTCCGACCTGCTATCCAAGCGTCGTTCACGATCGGTAGCGCGGCCTCGGCAGGTTGCCATGGCACTCTCCAAGGAGCTGACCAACCACAGTCTGCCGGAAATCGGCGATGTGTTTGGCGGTCGCGACCATACGACCGTGTTGCATGCCTGCCGCAAGATCAATGAATTGAAGGAATCCGACGCGGATATTCGCGAGGACTACAAGAACCTGCTGCGTACACTGACCACTTGATGAAATCAGCGCAGCTTATTAAGGCAAGGGACTAGACCATGCACTTCACCATTCAACGCGAAGCCCTGTTGAAACCTCTGCAATTGGTCGCCGGCGTCGTCGAACGTCGTCAGACCTTGCCGGTGCTTTCCAATGTGCTTCTGGTCGTACAAGGCCAGCAGCTGTCGTTGACCGGTACCGACCTTGAGGTCGAGCTGGTCGGTCGTGTACAACTTGAAGAACCTGCAGAGCCGGGCGAAATCACTGTTCCTGCGCGCAAGCTCATGGATATTTGCAAGAGCTTGCCCAATGACGCGCTGATCGACATCAAGGTTGATGACGCCAAGTTGGTGGTCAAGGCCGGTCGTAGCCGCTTCACGCTGTCTACATTGCCCGCCAACGACTTCCCGACTGTAGAAGAAGGCCCAGGCTCTCTGACTTTCAACCTGGTGCAAAGCAAACTGCGTCGCCTCATCGAGCGCACCAGCTTTGCGATGGCTCAACAGGATGTTCGTTACTATCTCAACGGTATGTTGCTGGAGGTCAGTGCCGGGGTTCTGCGTGCAGTTGCCACCGACGGTCACCGTTTGGCGATGTGTTCCATGACTGCCGATATCGAGCAAGCGGACCGTCATCAGGTGATCGTGCCGCGCAAGGGTATCCTTGAGATGGCGCGACTGCTCACCGAACAGGACGGCATGGTCAGCATCGTTTTAGGCCAGCACCACATTCGCGCTACAACCGGCGAGTTCACCTTTACGTCGAAGCTGGTAGACGGCAAATTCCCTGACTACGAACGTGTTCTTCCGAAAGGTGGCGACAAGTTGGTATTGGGCGATCGCCAGGCATTGCGTGAAGCTTTCAGCCGCACGGCGATTCTGTCCAACGAGAAATACCGCGGTATCCGTCTGCAGCTGGCCAGCGGTCAGTTGAAGATCCAGGCCAATAACCCGGAGCAGGAAGAGGCTGAAGAAGAGATCAGCGTTGACTATAACGGCGCGTCGCTGGAAATCGGCTTCAACGTCAGCTACTTGCTGGACGTGCTGGGTGTGATGACTACCGAGCAGGTTCGTCTGATACTGTCCGACTCCAACAGCAGTGCGCTGGTCCAGGAATCTGATAACGACGACTCCGCTTATGTCGTTATGCCAATGCGTCTGTAATGCTCAGCAGAACCTAGATGTCTCTTAGCCGCGTCTCGGTCACCGGGGTGCGCAATCTGCAACCGGTGACCTTCTCCCCTTCCCCCCGTATCAATATCCTTCACGGTGCAAACGGCAGTGGCAAAACCAGTGTGCTGGAGGCCATCCATTTGCTCGGTCTTGCCCGCTCGTTTCGCAGCGCTCGGCTGCTGCCAGTCATCCAGTACGAACAACCTGCCTGCACAGTTTTTGGCCAGGTTGATCTTGCCGAAGGCGGCCATAGCAATCTTGGGATTTCCCGTGATCGCCAAGGGGAATTCCAGATACGCATTGATGGGCAGAATGCGCGCAGTGCAGCACAACTCGCTGAAACCCTGCCGCTTCAGCTCATCAATCCGGATAGTTTTCGACTACTTGAAGGTGCGCCAAAAATCAGAAGGCAGTTCCTGGACTGGGGAGTGTTCCACGTGGAACCTCGATTCATGGCTACTTGGCAGCGTCTCCAGAAGGCCCTGAGGCAGAGAAACTCATGGCTGCGGCATGGTACACTTGACGGCGCTTCGCAAGCGGCATGGGACCGGGAATTATGCCTGGCCAGCGATGAAATCGACGACTATCGTCGGAGCTACATCAAGGCCCTCAAGCCCGTTTTTGAACAGACATTGAGTGAGCTGGTTGAGCTCGAAGGTTTGACCCTCAGCTATTACCGCGGATGGGACAAGGAAAAAGACTTGAGCACCGTGCTCGCTTCTTCCCTGCACCGCGATCAGCAGATGGGCCATACGCAAGCCGGACCACAACGCGCTGATTTGCGCCTCAGATTGGGCGCCCATAACGCGGCAGATATCTTGTCCCGGGGTCAGCAAAAACTTGTTGTGTGTGCCTTGCGAATCGCCCAGGGTCACCTCGTCAGCCAAGCGCGACGGGGCCAATGTATTTATCTAGTGGACGATTTACCGTCCGAGCTCGACGAGCAACATCGACGAGCGCTTTGCCGCTTGCTGGAAGACTTACGCTGCCAGGTGTTCATTACCTGTGTAGACCACGAATTATTGAGGGAAGGCTGGCAGACGGAAACGCCAGTTGCTTTGTTCCACGTGGAACAGGGCCGTATCACCCAGACCCACGACCATCGGGAGTGATTGCATGAGCGAAAACCAAACGTACGACTCCTCCAGTATTAAGGTACTGAAAGGTCTAGATGCCGTACGCAAGCGTCCCGGAATGTACATCGGTGACACTGACGATGGCAGCGGTCTTCACCATATGGTGTTTGAGGTTGTTGATAACTCGATCGACGAAGCATTGGCGGGCCATTGCGACGACATCAGTATCATCATCCACCCTGACGAATCGATTACCGTCCGTGACAACGGTCGCGGCATTCCGGTAGACGTGCACAAAGAAGAAGGCGTTTCGGCGGCAGAGGTCATCATGACCGTGCTCCACGCTGGCGGTAAGTTCGACGATAACTCCTACAAAGTATCCGGTGGTTTGCACGGTGTAGGTGTTTCCGTTGTTAACGCTTTGTCCGAACTGTTGCTGCTGACTGTACGTCGCAGCGGCAAGATCTGGGAGCAGACATACGTACATGGTGTTCCACAGGAACCTATGCGCATTGTCGGCGAAAGCGACACTACCGGCACTGAGATCCATTTCAAGCCGTCTGCTGAAACCTTCAAGAATATTCACTTCAGCTGGGACATCCTGGCCAAGCGGATTCGTGAACTGTCCTTCCTGAACTCGGGTGTCGGCATCGTCCTCAAGGACGAGCGCAGCGGTAAGGAAGAACTGTTCAAATACGAAGGCGGCTTGCGTGCGTTCGTTGAATACCTGAACACCAACAAGACTCCGGTGAATCAGGTGTTCCACTTCAACATCCAGAGAGATGACGGCATTGGTGTCGAAATCGCTCTTCAGTGGAACGACAGCTTCAACGAAAACCTGCTGTGCTTCACCAACAACATTCCGCAGCGAGATGGCGGTACTCACCTGGTGGGTTTCCGTTCTGCATTGACGCGTAACCTGAACACCTACATCGAGCAGGAAGGTCTGGCCAAGAAGCACAAGGTCGCGACTACCGGTGACGATGCACGTGAGGGTCTGACTGCGATCATTTCGGTGAAAGTGCCTGATCCTAAGTTCAGCTCACAGACCAAAGACAAGCTGGTTTCTTCCGAAGTGAAGACCGCAGTGGAACAAGAGATGGGTAAGTACTTCTCTGACTTCCTGCTGGAAAACCCGAACGAAGCCAAAGCTGTCGTGGGCAAGATGATCGACGCTGCGCGCGCTCGTGAGGCTGCTCGCAAGGCTCGCGAAATGACTCGCCGCAAAGGTGCATTGGACATCGCTGGCTTGCCGGGCAAACTTGCCGACTGCCAGGAAAAAGACCCTGCCCTTTCCGAACTCTACCTCGTGGAAGGTGACTCTGCTGGCGGCTCAGCCAAGCAGGGGCGTAACCGTAAAACCCAAGCGATCCTGCCACTCAAGGGCAAGATCCTTAACGTCGAGAAAGCTCGTTTCGACAAGATGATCTCTTCGCAAGAAGTGGGCACCTTGATCACCGCGCTAGGCTGTGGCATCGGCCGCGACGAGTACAACATCGACAAGCTGCGTTATCACAACATCATCATCATGACCGATGCTGACGTCGACGGTTCGCACATCCGTACCTTGCTGCTGACCTTCTTCTTCCGTCAGCTGCCTGAGCTGATCGAGCGCGGTTATATCTACATTGCTCAGCCACCGCTGTACAAGGTCAAGAAAGGCAAGCAAGAGCAGTACATCAAAGACGACGACGCCATGGAAGAGTACATGACGCAGTCGGCCCTTGAAGATGCCAGCCTGCACCTCAACGAAGATGCCCCAGGCATTTCCGGTGAAGCCCTTGAGCGTCTGGTTAACGATTTCCGCATGGTCATGAAGACCCTCAAGCGTCTGTCGCGCTTGTATCCTCAGGAACTGACCGAGCACTTCGTTTACCTGCCGCCGGTGTCTTTGGAACAGCTGTCTGATCACGAAGGCATGCAAGCCTGGTTGGCGCTCTTCGATGCTCGTCTGCGAGTGGGTGAAAAGTCTGGTCTGGTTTATAAAGCCAGCCTGCGTGAAGATCGCGAGCGTAACGTGTGGCTGCCAGAGGTTGAACTGATCTCTCATGGTCTGTCCAACTACGTGACCTTCAACCGTGACTTCTTCGGAAGCAACGACTACAAGACGGTCACCGCCCTGGGCGCGCAGATCAGCACTTTGCTGGAGGAAGGCGCCTACGTGCAGCGTGGGGAACGCAAGAAGCCGGTCAACGAGTTCAAGGAAGCTTTGGCCTGGTTGATGGCAGAAAGCACCAAGCGCCACACTATCCAGCGCTATAAAGGTCTCGGCGAAATGAACCCTGACCAGCTGTGGGAAACCACTATGGACCCATCGGTTCGCCGGATGCTCAAAGTGACCATTGAAGATGCCATCGGTGCAGACCAGATCTTCAACACCTTGATGGGGGACGCGGTAGAACCTCGCCGCGACTTTATCGAAAGCAACGCCTTGGCGGTGTCTAACCTCGATTTCTAAGAGGCCAGTCCGCTCAAAAAAAACCCGGCCTTCGCGCCGGGTTTTTTCATGGCTGATATTCGGCAAAACGGGTGCCCCTACCCTTCTATTTGCTCGGCTCCTGTTTGCTCCATATACCTTTCAACGCGGCGATATACAGCCCTAGCTGCAATGCGAAGTTGCGCCTGAGTGACATGCTCGGTTTCTCAATGAGGTGCCAGGAAAGCACAGCGGTGATCAATACGATGGGGAGCGCTTCGGCGATCATGCCCAATGGGCCTATGCCTTTTTGAATATGGGCAAGCAACTCCTGAATGGGGAACGCATAGATATAGACGCCGTAGGAGTAGTCTCCGAGCTGGTTGTAGCTATCCAGCCAGGGATTGTTAGCGAATCCCAGGACAAAAATCAGATACACCCATGCCATCACCAGGCATTCGAAAAAGTAGTCTCCATGCCACGACCAAGTTGCCAGCCCCAGCAGTGGAACGAGGCACCATAAGCGGAGTTTGATGGTTTGGCGGTAACGGTAGAACAGCATACCGATAACGAATGGAAAGCTCGAAGCGAAGAACGCCTGTACCCGGCTCAACTCTGCGAATGAAGGGATGTGCAACGCTGCGAGCTTGAAGGTGACGTAGAGGCACCCATAGGCGACTAGAAACCCTACAAAACGTCGGCCGGTGAAGAGGTGGATTGCGCCCAATGCGCCCACCAGAACGTAGAGCAACACTTCATAGAACAAGGTCCACAAAGAGCCATTAATGCCGGGTAACGGGTTGTCGGTGAAGACCCCAGGCAAGCTAAACCTCATGCCAAATAAGGAGAGGTTTCCGCTGACATAGCGATAGGTTTCACGGTCCGACAAGTACTCGTTCAGGGTCAGCGTTGTGCATATGGCCCCAAGCAAAAACGTCGTGAGTAACAGAACCACTGTCAGGCCGGGATAGATCCGCAGAAAGCGCGCACAGAAGTAATCCAGGCTTCCTCCCGCTCTGTCGCGGCTCATGGAGATGAAGAACCCTGACACGCCAAAAAACGTCACGACGGCCAGTTCGCCAAGACTAAAGCCGATTAAATCAGTGAGAGGATCTACTGCGGGCGGGCCAAGTGCTAGGGGATAACTGTGAGAAATCAGCACCGCAATGGCCGCCAGCATGCGGATCAGATTGAAGTGATTGCTGCGTCTGGCAGACAGGTCGGCCAGCGTATTCCCATTTGCGCCCATGCAGTTGTCCGTCTTGTATCGCAAGGTCGCTTTTGCCTGTCAGGCTCGTGACCGGTTTTTTGCGAATTGATGAGCAAGAGCAAAGAAGCTAAGCCTGGGCAAATGTATTGTCCAATCAGTGGGCGCTATGGGCATGTGGGTATTTACGCCGAAAGGATCAGTCATTTAACCGGCGGATTTTGCCGAGTTGATAGAAGGAACATGAAGCGAAATTTCAGTTTGGCTGGTGCTTTTGCAGGGCATAAAAAAACCGACTCCCAAGAAGTCGGTTTTAGACGCTCATAAAAACTTATGCACGTTTTTGGCTCGTTAATGAGCTTCTGAAATAAGCAGCGAAACCAACGGGTTGAGCCCTGTTTTTCGGAAAAAAACAAAAACAGTGCACAGGTTATCCACAAAAGTCACGTTGGGACTTCTTCGCTGCTCGACGCCGGTGCGGCAATAGATCCCAGCGCCCTTTGAGTGTCTTCATTCCAGGTTTGAACGCGATCATTCAGCGCGGCGATAGCCCGGGGTCCTGTGCCTTCTGCATACATGGGTTCGCCAATGACCACCTGGATCGTGCCTGGTGTTTTACCCCAGCCCTCTTTCGGCCAGTACTTGCCAGCGTTGTGGGCGACAGGCAGGACCGGCAGATCAGCATTGACGGCCAAGGCGGTGCCGCCTCTGGAGAACTTGCCCACCTGACCAAATGGCACCCGGGTACCCTCGGGGAAGATCAGGACCCAGACGCCATCCTTGAGCAGCTCGTCGCCCTTCTTGGCGATTTGCTTGAGCGCGGCCTTGGGGTTGTCACGGTCGATGGCGATAGGGCGCAGCATAGCCATGGCCCAACCAAAGAACGGTACGTACAGGAGCTCACGCTTGAGCACCTGGCTCAAGGGTTCGAAATGCGCGGACAGGAAGAAGGTTTCCCAGGTGCTCTGGTGATTGGAAATAATCACGCAAGGCGTTGCCGGTACGTTTTCCTGCCCGGTGACTTCTACCTTGATGTTGAGAAACACGCGAGTCAGCCACAGCGCGCATCGGCACCAATAGACATTGATGAAGCGATAGCGGGCGCGGAACGGCAGGAACGGCGCGATAAAGAAACTCAGCGTGCACCACAGCAACGAACTGGTGCCCAGCAGCAGGTAAAAGAAAAAGGTTCTGATTGCCTGCATGATCGACATAGCTAGTTTTACCGTACGGGCTTGAGCCCGCTCAATCAGTCGCACCGCCGCTTAGGCTGGCAATGCGCTTTTGTGGATAAGTTCTGCGGCAACCGCCGCCAGATCGTCAAAAACCAAGGTATTCGCAGGCAGTGTGCCGGCCATGGTCTTCTCACCTTTGCCGGTTTTTACCAAAACCGGTTGTGAGTCGACGGCCAGCGCAGCCTTCAGGTCACCGCTGCTGTCCCCTACGAACCATAGACCCGCCAAGTCCGCCTGGTAGTGGTTGGCGATGGTCTGCAGCATGCCCGGCTTCGGCTTGCGGCAATCGCAGCCTTCGTCGGGCCCATGGGGACAGTAAACGATCAAACCGACCTCGCCGCCCTGCTCTGCCACCAGCTCGCGCAAGCGCGCATGCATGGCATCGAGGGTTGCAAGGTCGTAGTAACCGCGGGCAATGCCCGACTGGTTGGTAGCCACGGCTATCGTCCAGCCGGCCTTGCTCAATTGCGCGATGGCCTCGATCGAGCCAGGGATCGGAATCCACTCCTCCACCGACTTTATATAAGCGTCGGAGTCATGGTTGATCACTCCGTCCCGATCCAGGATCAGCAACTTCACACTATGCCCCTTCTTAGCCCAGCAGCACTCAGCCCAGCAGCGAGATGTCAGCGACACCCAGGAACAGGCCACGCAGACGCGCCAGCAACGCGTAACGGTTGGCCCGTACGCTGGCATCCTCGGCGTTGACCATGACCGCTTCGAAGAAGGCATCTACAGGTTCGCGCAGGGCAGCAAGACGCGCCAGGGTCTCAGCGTACTGCCGGGCTTCAGCCATCGGCTGCACCGCCTGATCTGCCTGCTGGATCGCCGAATACAGGGAGAACTCGTTGGCGTTGTCGAAGTACTTGGGCTCAACGGTCTGGGCAATGTTGCCCTCCGCTTTGCCGAGCAGATTCGATACGCGCTTGTTCACCGCTGCCAAGGCAGCCGCTTCCGGCAGTTTGCGGAACGCCTGGACCGCTTGAACACGTTGATCAAAGTCCAGCGCCGAACCGGGCTGCAACGCACGGACCGACAGGTAGACAGCAACCTCGACACCTTCATCTTCATAACGCGCACGCAGGCGGTCGAAGACGAACTCCAGAACCTGTTCCGACAAGCCCGCAGCTTTGACCTTGGCACCGAACTGAGAGACCGCGAATTTCACGGTTTCGATCAGGTCCAGATCCAGCTGCTTCTCGATCAGAATCCGCAGAATGCCAAGCGCCGCGCGACGCAGTGCGTACGGGTCTTTACTGCCGGTGGGCAGCATGCCGATGCCGAAAATGCCGACCAGTGTGTCCAGCTTGTCAGCAATCGCCACAGCCGAGCCGGTCAGAGTGGTTGGCAGTTCAGCGCCAGCACCACGCGGCATGTACTGCTCGTTCAGCGCCAGCGCGACATCGTCTGCCTCGCCGTCAGCCTTGGCGTAGTAGTAACCGGCAATGCCCTGCATTTCCGGGAATTCGCCGACCATTTCTGTTGCCAGGTCGCACTTGGATAGCAGGCCAGCACGGGCAGCACGTTGAGCGTCGCCGCCAATACGTGGCGCAATGAAGGCAGCCAGTTTGGAAACCCGTTCAGCCTTGTCGTAAACGCTGCCCAGCTGAGCCTGGAATACAACGTTCTGCAGGCGCTGGTTGAAGGTTTCCAGCTTTTGCTTCTTGTCTTGCTTGAAGAAGAACTCGGCATCGGTCAAACGTGGGCGAACGACTTTCTCGTTACCCAGAACGATCTGCTGCGGATCCTTGCTTTCAATGTTGGCCACGGTGATGAAACGCGGCAGCAACTTGCCTTCGGCATCCAGCAGACAGAAATACTTCTGGTTGTCCTGCATGGTGGTGATCAGTGCTTCCTGAGGCACTTCAAGGAAGCGCTCTTCGAAGGAACACACCAGCGGCACCGGCCACTCGACCAGCGAAGTCACTTCGTCCAGCA
>Ga0247730_1000561_pt1 | contig 25895 bp, 23 predicted proteins | sample UWRJL073202C2_FD_180959 | JGI IMG/M metagenome (GOLD analysis project Ga0247730, IMG submission 180959) | Plant litter microbial communities from Arlington Agricultural Research Station in Wisconsin, United States - UWRJ-L073-202C-2 | ecosystem: Environmental > Terrestrial > Plant litter >... | reverse complement strand
CAACTTCAACCACTTGCGCTTCGATCAACTTCGCGTTGCTCGTTAGCGGGAGGCGAATTCTACAGGATTAATCTGTACCGTCAACCACCCATGCCAGATTATTTCCGCAGCTTCAAAACACGCGGATGGAGCTATCTATAGGCAGTTAAAAGCCGAGCCCAAGAGGATCCAGAGAGACCGTCAATATAGAGCCCCATCCCGGCTCCAAAACACAAAGGCCCCGACTCATGGAGTGCGGGGCCTTTGCTGGACTGAATGCGGTGAGAGCGCCCTCTGATGACGTCGAACCTGATAAAGCTATCTATATGGTGTCCCAGGGCAGGTTCGAACTGCCAGCCTTCCCCTTAGGAGGGGGATGCTCTATCCAATTGAGCTACTGAGACACAATCGCCGGTCTAGTTGCAGTGCCAGCGGAACGGCGAGCATGTTAACGGCACAGCCTGAATTTGTCATGTCGTGATTGCCTGCAGACCCTGTAGGAGATACCCCGCATCCATGACCGCGAAATAACCATCATGCATTTTGCACTACCGCAAAAGGCCATCATTGCAAAACGCAACCTGACCCCAGCTTAAAAACTTTATAACCTGCTGATTTTAAAGTACTTTCCTGAGAAAATTTATTGGCATGCGGAATGCACTATCTAGGCAGTGGAGAACAGCCCCTTAAGAAAGTTCCGTTGGAGGTACACGAAAATGAACATCGCGCTATCAGTGTTGAACGCTGCAGCCCTGGTCGCATTGGTGACTTTTCATTTCCAGGACGACGGCTCGCAGAGCCAGTCAGTGGCCATTCAACCCCAGCCGCATCATCTGCTGCGCCAAGCACCTCAATTGGCAATCATGGCTGAGCCGCGGCACGAATCAGCGATGGTCGCCAACGAAAGCGACGCGTCAGCTCAAACGACTCAAAGCAGCCCACGCTGGATTTTCTAAGAATTGCACCCAATGAGATTTACCATGTCAAAACCCGCCGCGCTGTTCATCACCCTAACGCTCATGCTGATCAGCATCGACCTATTGCTCCCGGCCAACAACGACGTCCTCAGCTATGCCGCAAGAATCGCGGGCGGAGTTTCGTTCTGCGCATTTATAGTCGCCTTAATGATGGGCCGACGCTTCAAATTTGATCCAGTGCTGCGCTAGACACTTCTGGGTCCTATATCAGGCGCTGCACCTACCCCGAACCCCTCCAGCCTCCCCCCTCCCCAGCGACACTTATCTCTGACCTACCTGCACTTGCGGAAGATTTCTGTCGTCCGTCGGCCCGCATTAGTATTTACTGCAATTGCCTCTAAGCTGAAGACAGATAGCCATCATGGCAATTGGCAGCCACGGACGACGGATGCCAGACAGATGGGCGGCAGTTTCAGTTTTTGCAGAGCCGCTCGCAATTCTGACAATCGGTGCTGGCAAATCGCCTTTATGTAGGTCAACATTTGTCACAGAATTGACGCCAAGGATCCGGCGGATTGAGGCATGATTGCGACCTCTTAAGACAATCCGGATTGAACATTTTGCCAAATTGACTGTCAGAGAATGACATCTTGCGGCGACTTGCTAGAACCGCTCTCCCCTGAACTAACCGGTTAAATATATGAGCCCTATGAAACAGGCTACTTATTCCAGCCGTACGGCTGACAAGTTCGTTGTACGCCTACCAGACGGCATGCGGAATCGTGTGCAAGAGGTAGCCAAAAATCACCATCGCAGCATGAACTCCGAGATCATTGCTCGTCTCGAACAAAGCTTGATTCAGGAAGGTGCGCTGGGCGATGAGCCAAGCCTGCGCCTTGATAGCCCTGAGCTGTCCCTGCATGAACGCGAATTGCTGCAGCGCTTTCGGCAACTTTCACACCGCCAACAGAATGCCCTTGTTTCCTTGATTGCCCATGACACTGAACTTGCTGCAGATAACGAAGCCTGACAGCAAGATCAACAAAAACCATCCGGCTCAGCGCTAGCTTTATTGTTGTAGTCTTTCTCTTTATTGCCTGTAAGACGTATTTTCAAGACAAAAAAAACCGCCTCTCAGGAGGCGGTTTTTTTATGCGTGCAGATCAAAGCAGGAAGATTGTTGCCAGCCCCAGGAAAATAAAGAAACCGCCGCTATCGGTCATGGCTGTAATCATCACACTGGCCCCCATTGCCGGGTCGCGCCCCAGACGAGCCAGAGTCATGGGGATCGTGACACCCATCAGCGCAGCCAGAAGAAGGTTCAGGGTCATCGCAGCCGTCATGACCACGCCCAATGACCAGCTGCCATATAGCATGTAAGCGACGATACCGATTACACCCCCCCAGACTACGCCGTTGATCAAACCTACGACCAACTCCTTGCGCAGTAGACGCGACGTATTACCGGTACTGACCTGGTCCAGCGCCATCGCCCGCACAATCATGGTGATCGTCTGATTGCCGGAGTTTCCGCCAATCCCCGCAACAATAGGCATCAATGCAGCCAGCGCCACCAGCTTTTCAATCGAACCCTCGAACAAGCCGATTACCCGGGACGCAATGAAAGCAGTTACCAGATTGACTGCCAGCCAGGCCCAGCGGTTACGCAACGACTTCCAGACGGAGGCGAAGATATCTTCCTCCTCGCGCAGACCCGCCATGTTCAGGACTTCGGTTTCGCTTTCTTCACGAATGAGGTCAACCATTTCGTCGATGGTCAAACGGCCGATCAGCTTGCCGTTCTTGTCCACCACCGGCGATGAAATCAAGTCGTATCGCTCAAAGGCCTGCGCAGCCTCGTAGGCATCGCCGTCCGGGTGAAAACTCACCGGATCGTTAGCCATGACCTCGGATACCTGCTTTTCAGGGTCATTGACCAACAGACGCTTGATAGGCAGCACGCCCTTGAGCACACCGTCGTAATCAACCACGAACAGCTTGTCCGTGTGGCCCGGCAGCTCTTTGAGGCGACGCAGATAACGCAACACGACTTCGAGACTGACATCCTCTCGGATGGTCACCATCTCGAAGTCCATCAGGGCGCCGACTTGCTCTTCATCATAGGACAAGGCCGAACGCACGCGCTCACGCTGCTGGCTATCCAGGGCCTCCATAAGCTCATGGACAACATCGCGAGGCAGTTCGGGAGCAAGGTCGGCGAGTTCGTCGGCATCCATTTCCTTGGCCGCAGCCAACAACTCGTGATCGTCCATATCGGCGATCAGCGTTTCCCTGACGGAATCGGAAACTTCGAGGAGGATGTCGCCGTCTCGCTCAGCCTTGACCAGTTGCCAGACCGTCAGACGATCTTCAAGTGGCAGGGCTTCAAGAATATAGGCGACGTCGGCGGAGTGAAGGTCATCGAGCTTGCGTTGCAACTCGACGAGGTTCTGCCGGTGAACGAGATTTTCTACGCGGTCTTGATTCTGACCTTCCTGGCGGTGAGTCAGATCTTCAACGATACGCTGGCGCTGCAAGAGCTCGATGACTTGAGCCAGACGATCCTGCAGACTTTCCTGCGTCTTTTTTACTTCAATTTGGGTCATAGGCGAACTCCACTCCCAGCAGCGGAGCACGCCAGGAGATCAATCAGTTAATGCATGATTGTTGAAAAAAACTGTTGAGTAGCTACTGGGTAAGTCCATGGAGGGATTCCACAAGCCCCGGCGGGGCTGACGCGCGCAATCATACACCGCCTGAGCGCGCTGCACGCTACAAAATTCAGCCTGGAACAAGTGCTTGCAACACAAACTTAAACAATGCGCGAGTCAATACAACCGCGACGCAACATCCGGCCAAGAAAACACGCTCGTCACCCGATCTGCGTTTGGCTAGCCTTGGGGCCAGACTCGTCACGGAGGACGCCGTATGACCATCCAAACCCGCCAGATGCTATGCAGCGCCCTGCTCTGCCTACCGCTATCCCTGCACGCGACCATCGTGCAGCGCTGCGAAGATCCTGCCGGCAACGTCACCTACACATCGCTAGGCTGCCCAAGCGATCACGACATGCAATTACACAACGCCTTCAACGCTTCGCCGGGAAGCAAGAGCAATACAGCACTACTCCCGCCGCGCGACCCACTATCCCGCCGACAGACCGCCACAGCCCGCCAGGAAAAACAACTGACGGTCGTAGGACAGCGCGACGACGGCTGCGACAATCGCTTGAGCGCTGAACAGCGGCGCCGGGCAATTATCAATCAGCAGACTCCAGCGGGAATGACCAGGCGTGACGTCGAAAGCTTGCTGGGCAGGCCAGACAAGGTTGTGAGCCGAAATGGAGAGACTCGCTACGTCTACAACGAAAAGAAGGGCCGCAGCAGCCAGGTCACATTTGATGAGATGGGCTGCGTAAAAGGCAAACGCTAGACGGCAAAAAGCCCGCATCGAGATGCGGGCTTTTTGGTGTTTGGTGCACTCGACAGGATTCGAACCTGTGACCGCTCGGTTCGTAGCCGAGTACTCTATCCAGCTGAGCTACGAGTGCATTGGCGTTTGATAAACCAGACCACCGCTGGCTTGAAGCAAGTTACCTGCATTACTGCAAACAACCTTTAAATGGTGCACTCGACAGGATTCGAACCTGTGACCGCTCGGTTCGTAGCCGAGTACTCTATCCAGCTGAGCTACGAGTGCATTTGTTGCCGCGCATTATAGGCCGTTGAATCTTCTGGTCAAGCACTTTATCTAGTAAATTCAAACACTTACAGATGAAGCCAGAAACAACGTACTACGCAAATAATGGCGGAGAACGGGGGATTCGAACCCCCGACACCCTTTTGAGGTGTACTCCCTTAGCAGGGGAGCGCCTTCGGCCACTCGGCCAGCTCTCCGCAACACGGGGCGTATAATAACCACCCTTTTCCCCGTTTGCAAACCAAAAATTCAATAAAAATTAATGGCTTGGTTCCTGGTCCTTCTCTTTCTTGATACGCAGGTAAATCTCTTCACGGTGAACAGCGACTTCCTTGGGCGCGTTGACACCAATTCGCACCTGATTACCTTTGACGCCGAGCACGGTCACGGTAATTTCGCCATCACCAATGATCAGGCTCTCTGCGCATCGACGAGTCAGAATCAGCATACCTTTCTCCTCACGCATTACATTCAGGGACAACAGTCGTCAGAACCGGCAGGCCGCATCGGCGTTCAAGCTGGTGCAGTCTGAGTATTGACCAGCGCAAAGAAAAGAACAGGCTTTGCGCCATCAATAAAACAAAAGGCGCGGTCAAACCGCGCCTTTTGACCATGCTTCACTCACCCTGTCGGGGCGCATCCAGCTCAAACGCAGTGTGGAGGGCACGTACTGCCAACTCCAGATACTTCTCTTCGATCACGACGGAAACCTTGATTTCCGACGTCGAGATCATCTGGATGTTGATGCTCTCTTTCGCCAACGCTTCGAACATGCGACTGGCGACTCCGGCGTGCGAACGCATACCGACGCCGACAATCGACACCTTGGCAATCTTGGTGTCGCCCGAAACCTCACGCGCGCCAATTTCGCTGGCGGTGGTTTCAAGCACCTGCAGGGCCGCCTGGTAGTCATTGCGGTGAACGGTGAAGGTGAAATCGGTGGTGTTATCGTGCGCCACGTTCTGCACGATCATATCGACTTCGATATTCGCGCCACTGATCGGCCCGAGAATCTTGAAGGCCACGCCTGGCGTGTCTGGCACACCACGGATGGTCAGCTTGGCTTCATCGCGATTGAAAGCGATGCCGGAAATGATCGGCTGTTCCATGGATTCCTCTTCATCAATGGTAATGAGGGTGCCCGGCCCCTCCTTGAAGCTGTGCAATACGCGCAGCGGAACGTTGTACTTGCCGGCAAACTCGACAGCGCGGATTTGCAGCACCTTGGAACCGAGGCTGGCCATTTCCAGCATCTCTTCGAAGGTGATCTTGTCCAGGCGTTGAGCTTGCGACACCACTCGCGGGTCAGTGGTATAGACGCCATCGACGTCGGTATAGATCTGGCACTCATCAGCCTTGAGCGCTGCGGCCAGCGCCACGCCAGTGGTGTCCGAGCCGCCACGACCCAGGGTCGTGATATTGCCGTTCTCATCGACGCCCTGGAAACCGGCGACGACCACCACACGACCGGCCTTCAGGTCAGCGCGAATTTTCTGATCGTCTATCTGCAGGATACGCGCCTTGTTGTGCGCGCTGTCCGTCAGGATACGAACCTGATTACCGGTATAGGAAACCGCTGGCACGCCACGCTTGATCAAGGCCATGGCCAGCAACGCGATGGTGACCTGTTCGCCTGTGGAAACGATCACGTCCAGTTCACGAGGAACCGGCTGATCACTGATCTGCCTGGCCAGTTCAATAAGACGATTGGTCTCACCGCTCATGGCCGACAGCACCACGACCAGGTCATCGCCTGCTTCGCGGAATTTTTTGACTTTGTCAGCGACCTGCTCGATGCGCTCAACGGAGCCTACCGAGGTGCCTCCAAATTTTTGTACGATTAAAGCCATCTCAAAGCCGCCTCAGCCCATTAAGGGCGCCCATTAAACGTTCAAACCCAAGCGCCAAGGCCTGCTGCCGAGCAACAGGCCTGGAAGGTCGACTTAAATACCCTGCTCGACAAAAGGAACCGTCAGCGCCAGCGCTGCATCCAGCGCGCTCGCATCGACGCCGCCGCCTTGAGCCATATCAGGACGACCGCCACCTTTACCACCCACGGCAGCGGCCGCTTGCTTCATCAAATCACCGGCTTTGAGTTGGCCAGTCAGGTCCTTGGTCACGCCTGCAACCAGTACGACCTTGTCTTCATGAACACCGCCGAGCAGGATCACTGCGCGGCCGAGCTTGTTCTTCAACTGATCGACAAGCGCCAGCAGCGCCTTGCCATCCTGACCGTCCAGGCGCACGGCCAGTACTTTCACGCCTTTGACGTCCAGTGCGGCAGACGACAGATCGTCACCCGCAGCGCTGGCTGCCTTGGCCTGCAATTGTTCCAGCTGTTTTTCCAGCAGACGATTGCGCTCCAGCACAGCCGCAAGCTTGTCCAGCAGGTTGTCGCGATTGCCCTTGATCAGGGTCGCGGCTTCCTTGAGTTGATCTTCGGCCGAATTAAGGTAGGCCAGGGCCGCAGCGCCGGTTACTGCCTCGATACGCCGTATGCCGGCAGCAACACCGCCTTCGCTGACGATCTTGAACACAGCAATGTCGCCGGTGCGTTCGGCGTGAATGCCACCGCACAGCTCGACGGAGAAATCACCGCCCATGCTCAGAACCCGCACGCTATCGCCGTATTTCTCGCCGAACAGCGCCATGGCGCCTTTCTGTTTGGCGGTTTCGATATCGGTTTCAATCGTCTCCACAGCGGTGTTCTTGCGCACCTGCTCGTTGACGATTTCCTCCAGGGCTTTCAGTTGCTCCGGCTTGATCGCTTCAAAGTGACTGAAGTCGAAGCGCAGACGCTGACTGTTGACCAGGGAACCCTTCTGGGTCACATGCTCGCCGAGCACCTGACGCAATGCAGCGTGCAGCAAGTGCGTCGCCGAGTGGTTCAGCGACGTGGCATGGCGAACGTCGGCCTCTACTTCAGCATTCACCGCTACGCCGACCTTCAGGCTGCCAGCCGCCACCACGCCGTGATGCAGGAACGCGCCACCGGTCTTGGTGGTGTCACGCACGTCGAAACGCACGTCGCCCGCCTGAATGAAACCGCAATCGCCGATCTGACCACCGGATTCGGCATAAAAAGGCGTGGTGTCGAGGATCACAACGCCCTCTTCACCTTCGCCCAACTGATCAACCGCCTTGCCGTCCTTATAAAGGGCAACAACGTTGGCATCACTGCGGGTGGCTTTGTAGCCGATGAAGTTAGTCGCGACGTCAACCTTGACCAGACTGTTGTAGTCCATGCCGAACGAACTGGCCGAACGGGCGCGCACGCGCTGGGCATCCATCTCGCGCTCGAAACCTTCCTCATCGAGGGTCAGGTTGCGTTCGCGAGCGATGTCGCCGGTCAGGTCCATCGGAAAACCGTAGGTGTCGTAGAGCTTGAACACCACGTCACCGGGAACCACGGTGCCTTTGAGCTCAGTCAGATCCTGTTCGAGGATTTTCAGGCCCTGTTCGAGGGTCTTGGCGAATTGCTCCTCTTCCGCTTTGAGCACGCGTTCAATGTGCGCCTGCTGCTGGGTCAGTTCCGGGAAGGCAGTACCCATCTCGGCAACCAGCGCGGCAACGATCTGATAGAAGAAGCTGCCCTTGGCGCCCAGCTTGTTGCCGTGACGGCAGGCGCGACGAATGATGCGGCGCAACACGTAGCCGCGACCTTCGCTGGACGGCAGCACGCCATCGGCGATCAGGAAACTGCAGGAACGAATGTGGTCAGCCACGACTTTCAGCGAAGCCTGGTTGTCATTGGTGCAGCCGATGGCCTTGGCCGCAGCGGTCAGCAGGCTCTGGAACAGGTCGATCTCGTAGTTCGAGTTCACGTGCTGCAAAACGGCGCTGACTCGTTCCAGGCCCATGCCGGTATCCACCGACGGCGCTGGCAACGGGTGCAACACGCCATCGGCGGTGCGGTTGAACTGCATGAACACGTTGTTCCAGATTTCGATGTAACGGTCGCCGTCTTCTTCCGGCGAGCCTGGCGGGCCACCCCAGATGTCGGCGCCGTGGTCAAAGAAAATCTCGGTGCATGGGCCGCACGGGCCGGTATCACCCATGGTCCAGAAGTTGTCCGAGGCGTATGGCGCGCCCTTGTTGTCGCCGATACGGACCATGCGCTCGGCAGGCACGCCGATTTCCTTGGTCCAGATATCGTAGGCTTCATCATCGGTGGCATAGACCGTGACCCAGAGTTTTTCCTTGGGCAGGTTCAGCCATTTGTCCGAGGTCAGGAACGTCCAGGCGTAGGTGATGGCGTCACGCTTGAAATAATCGCCAAAACTGAAGTTGCCGAGCATTTCGAAAAAAGTGTGGTGACGCGCGGTATAACCGACGTTGTCCAGGTCGTTGTGCTTACCACCGGCGCGCACGCACTTCTGGCTGCTTACGGCACGGGTATAGGCCCGTTTTTCCTGGCCCAGGAAGCAATCCTTGAACTGGTTCATACCCGCGTTGGTGAACAGCAGGGTTGGGTCATTGCCCGGGATCAAAGAGCTGGAGGCAACACGTGTGTGGCCCTGCTCTTCGAAGAAGCCCAGGAAGGCTTCACGGATTTCTGCGCTTTTCATAGGTTCTTCCACGGAGACTGCGGCCAGAGGCAAGTGCAAAACGTCAATTGACGTAGCGACGGCAAAGGGCCGCATTATATAGGCGTTGCGTCGTCGGTACAGCGTGTTTGTTCGATAGAAACAAGCTACTGGACTATCGGCACCTCAAGTACGAGAAAACTCGGCGAACGTGGCGATGACTTGTTCGATCTGGCTACGGGAAACATTCAGGTGCGTGACCATGCGCAGGCGCGGTGCGGCGCTCAGCCGGATGCCACGCTCGGCGCAGAACGTCTTCAGCGACTCGGACCGATTATCAATCTGCACATAGACCATATTGGTCTGCACCGGCTCCACCTGATACCCCAGATCAGCCAGCCCCCGGGCCAGCAACCCGGCATTGGCATGGTCGTCCGCCAGACGCTCGACCTGATTATCCAGCGCATACATCCCTGCCGCTGCGAGCATTCCCGCCTGACGCATGCCGCCACCGACCATCTTGCGCAGGCGCCGCGCCTTGCCGATCAATTCCCGCGAGCCGCACAGCACCGAGCCGACGGGCGCGCCGAGGCCTTTGGACAGACACACCGACACCGAATCGAAATGCTGGGTGATTTCCCGCGCACCAACGCCCAGCTTGACCGCTGCGTTGTAAAGACGCGCGCCATCGAGATGCAGCGCAAGGCCCTGTTCCTGCGTCAGCTTGCGGGCGGCTGCCAGATAAGCCAGCGACAGCACTTTGCCTTGCATGGTGTTTTCCAGAGCCAGCAAACGCGTGCGGGCAAAGTGAAAGTCGTCCGGCTTGATAGTCGCCAGCACCTGCCCCAGATCCAGCGAGCCATCGGCCTGAACTTCAAGCGGCTGAGGCTGGATGGAGCCCAGAACCGCAGCGCCGCCGCCTTCATACTTATAAGTGTGAGCTTGTTGACCCACGATGTACTCGTCGCCACGCTCGCAATGCGCCATCAATCCCAGCAGATTGCTCATGGTGCCGGAAGGCACGAACAAAGCGGCGGCGAAATCCAGCTCTTCGGCAAGCCGCGCTTCCAGAATGTTGACGCTTGGATCTTCGCCATACACATCGTCACCCAACGGTGCTTGCGCCATCGCGGCCAGCATACCGGTGGTTGGCTGAGTAACTGTGTCGCTGCGCAGATCGATGACCGTCACGTGAAGCTCCTTGGGAACGAATTCGGGTTTGAAACAAGGTATTACTAAGGCCATCGAGCGAGATAATCAAGGCGGCGCAGCGCCAATGCATCAATTCGTTATAAGAAAAACGCAGCACTACCCGACTAAAGCGTTTATGCATATTTCAGAAACTGTGATAAAAACTGCCCGCCGACAAATTATTGCTGTCGGCAAAACGTTCTCAGGGCGGGGTGCGATTCCCCACCGGCGGTAATGACGCGCAATGCGTTTAGCCCGCGAGCGCTTGCACTGCCAAAGCGGTGCAAGGTCAGCAGACCCGGTTGGATTCCGGGGCCGACGGTCATAGTCCGGATGAAGAGAGAACGGGATTGGCAGCACAGGACCGTCCGTACAGCAATGCCATGAACTCAATCGTTCTGGCGAAGTGTGTTCGTACCCCTTGAATCCCTTTCGATCCAAAGCGCCCTGTTTTTTTCACAAACAGGAGACAGAACACATGCAACCCACCGCTATCGACAGCAAAAGCAAAAACCATTCGAACGAACGTATCGCGTTTATTCAGGCCTGCTGGCACAAAGATATTGTCGACCAGAGCCGCATTGGCTTTGTCGCTGAAATGGCCACTCATGGCTACACCGAAGCCGATATCGATTTCTTCGAAGTCGGCGGTGCGTTTGAAATTCCTCTGCATGCCAAGGTTCTGGCCAATAGCGGTCGCTATGCGGGCATCGTCGGTGCCGCGCTGGTGGTTGACGGCGGCATCTACCGCCATGACTTCGTCGCTCAATCGGTGGTCAGCGCCTTGATGCAAGTGCAGCTGGAAACCGAAGTACCGGTGTTTTCGGTGGTGCTGACGCCGCATCACTTCCATGCGGGTGAAGAACATCAGAAGTTCTTCTTCGAGCATTTCCTGCACAAAGGCCAGGAAGCGGCGAAAACCTGCGCGGATACCGTGAACAAGCTGCGCGACCTGCGCCGTGGCCTGACCTTGCAGAAGGCCGCAGGCTAAATAGCGGAAACTCCGTAGGACCGGCTTTAGCCGGGAGGGTACCTGACGCCTTCGCGACTAAAGTCGCTCCTACGGCTCGTACAGCCGATTCGCCGGCAAGCCTGACTCCAACGGAGCGCCGGCGAAGCGCCTACATGCCCAACCCATCAGCCGTCGTCGGCACGATCAATATGCCCGCCCTCAGGCCGTTCTTGACCTTGGGATTGGGGAAGATGATGCGCGCGCCCTGCTCCTCGACGATCCAGCGTGAATCGGCCAGATCTTCAGCCAGCACATAGCCTTTCTCCAGTTCGGAAAAGTTTTCCACGTCGACCGGCAAGTGCAGCCGGAACGCATCGCTGTGCTTGATGATTTCCCGGGCCACGCTGAACAGCTGCAAACCGTCCAGGCTTTCTTCATCCTCGGTTTCGCTGCCATCGATGATCTGCACCAGCCTTGTGTGCAAAGGCCTGATGTTGACCTGCTGGTTCTGCCCGAATGGCCGGGCTTTGCCCAGTTCCAGCGTGAAAGACTCAGCACCGAGCTTGTCGTAGGTATAAGAGCTGAACACGATGGAAGGCTTGTTCTGCAACAGCACCGCGTCCATGCCCGCTGCGCGCAGCCGCGCCAGCTCACGGCGGGAATGCTGGCGACCTTCTTTCCAGGGGTACAGCGCGAACTGCTCGATCTTCGAGCCTCGGATCGCGGTGTGCAGGTCGTAATGCAGGCGATAGCGGTCCGGCAGGCTGAAAAACGTATCGGCCAGCCGCTCCAGCTCGCAGGCACGCAGCGCTTCCGGGCCACCACTGAGTTCGTGACGGCCGTTGAACAGCCGGTTGACGTCCTGTTCGACGTAACGCTCGCCGCGACGAATCGCTTCGGGGTTGCCAAACAGGAAAAGAATTCGGGCGCGTGGCTTGAGTTCGTTGCGCGCAATGCTGTGGATCAGTTCGTCCAGCAGCTCAATGGGCGCGGTTTCGTTGCCATGGATACCGGCGGATAACAGCAGGTCTGTGCCGTTATCCCGGTCCTGCGGCGGCCGAACTTCCAGCGCCCCTTCGCTCAGCCAGCGCAAACGCACGCCGCCGACAGTCGTTTGAGTCTTTTCCGCTGGTTCACGTCCAGCCAGGGTCAGTTCAAGCAGTTTGCCGAGGGCGAGCATTGGCGGTGTTCCTTAGTGATCGTGATTGCAGTCCGGACCGTGGACGTGCTCTTCGTCGTCGCCAACTTCCGCTGGCTCCATTTCCAGTTGCAGGCTGACCAGATTGGTGGCCAATGGACGCAGCAACAGGTTGGCGTATTCGGCATCGCCTTCTTCGACGTCAACGCCGATCAGCAACTGGCCGCGGCCATCATGCTGGATCCACAATTCCTTGCCCTGCCACATGACAGCGACGCGGGTGCAGGAAGTTTCCAGCTGGGTGCCATCGGTGTCTTCAAGGATCAACTGCAGGGTGTCGCTCATAATCGAATTCTCTATAGAGAGGAAAAATCCGGCGCCCGACGTCTTGCATCAGACGCGCCTCGGGATCAAACACGTTGGAAAGGATAGACCGAGCCCAGTTTAAGGATCTGGGTCAATTCATCCAGTGCCGCACGACATTCAAGCAACAGTTGCGGATCGGCCAGATCGGTTTCGCGCATGCGATCGCGATAATGCTTATCGACCCACTCCGTCAGCGTGGCGTACAGCGGCGCCGTCATGATAACCCCTGGGTTGACCGCCGCCAGCTCGGTTTCGTTGAGCGCAACGCGCAAACGCAGGCATGCCGGGCCGCCGCCGTTCTGCATACTTTGCTTGAGATCGAAGACTTTCACTTCAGCCACCGGGTTCGCACCGGCAATCAGGCCCTGCAAATAGCGCCAGACCCGCTCGTTGCCACGACACTCTTCCGGCACGATCAGCAGCATTGAGCCGTCAGCACGGGACAGCAGCTGACTGTTGAACAGGTACGAGCGCACTGCGTCTTCGACCGTCACTTCGGCGCGGGGCACACAAATCGCACGCAGCTGGCCACCGCAAGCGGCCAGTTTTTCCTGCAGTTCGGCGAGCATGCTCTCGGTGTGGATGAACGCATCCTCGTGATAGAACAGCACTTCGCCATTGCCGACCGCGATCACATCGTTGTGGAACACACCTTGATCGATGACCGACGGATTCTGTTGGCCATAGACGACTCCGCTGTCGCTCAGACCATGCAGACGCGCCACGGCTTGCGAGGCTTCCAGTGTTTGTCGGGCCGGATACTTCTGCGGCGCGGGATAGCGGGTATCGAACGCGCTGCGGCCAAACACAAAGAACTCGACCCCGGCTTCACCGTAATCACGGCACAGACGGGTATGGTTGGCTGCGCCTTCATCGCCAAACTGAGCTACCGCAGGCAAGGCGGCGTGATGGGCAAAGTGTTGCTGATTGGCGAACATCGCCCCGAGTACACGACTCGTCGTCGGGTGTTCAATGCTGCGGTGATATTTGCAGTTGAGGTTGGCGGCCGTGAAATGCACGCGACCATCGGCCGTGTCGGCGCTCGGGCTGACCGTTGCAGCGTTGGCGACCCACATGCTCGAAGCGGAGCAGCTGGCGACCAGCAAGGGCATGGCCTGCTTCGCGGCTTGCTCGATCACTTGCGCATCGCTGCCGCTGAAACCCAGCTTGCGCAGGCCGGCAACATCCGGGCGTTCCTGCGGGGCCAGTACGCCTTGGGTAAAACCCATTTCCATCAGCGCTTTCATTTTCGCCAGGCCCTGCAACGCCGCTTCACGCGGGTTCGAGGACTGCTGGCTGTTGCTCTGGGACGCGACGTTGCCGTAGGACAGTCCACCGTAGTTGTGGGTCGGCCCTACCAGGCCGTCAAAATTGACTTCGTACGATTTCATCGGCACGGCTCCGTGGATCTATTTTTATAGGCGTCAGGTCGGCACATCAGGAAAGCCGCACGCCCGGCGTCAGGGTTGCAGGCAAGGTCAGGCTGCTGCTTTCCAGCGAAGCCACCGGATAGGCGCAATAATCGGCCGCGTAATAGGCGCTGGCACGATGATTACCCGAGGCGCCGACGCCGCCGAATGGCGCACTGCTCGCTGCGCCGGTCAATTGTTTGTTCCAGTTGACGATGCCCGCCCGGCTTTGCAGCCAGAACTGCCGGTAACGGCTTTCCGAATCGGACAACAGGCCTGCGGCCAATCCATATTCGGTGTCGTTGGCTTCGGCAATGGCCGCGTCGAAATCAGTGTAGCGACTGACTTGCAGCAGTGGCCCGAACAGCTCTTCATCAAGGCGATCGCTGACTTCAGTGACTTCGAGAATGCCCGGTGTCAGCAAGGCTGCCGAAGTCTGCGGCTGGGTCATTTCCAGCAGCGCTACCGCGCCATTGGCCAGCAGTTGTTCTTGCGCGGCCAACAAGGCCTCGGCGGCATGCAGGGAAATTACCGAACCCATGAACGGCGCAGGCTGTTGGTCGAAGGCGCCGACTTCAATGGTGCGCGTGACTTCAACCAGGCGCTCGATGAAGGCATCGCCCCACTTGCCTTGCGGCACCAGCAAACGACGGGCGCAGGTGCAGCGCTGGCCGGCCGAAATGAATGCCGACTGGATAACGGTGTACACCGCTGCTTCGACATCAGCGACCTGATCCACCACCAGCGGGTTATTGCCGCCCATTTCCAGGGCCAGAATCTTGTCCGGGCGTCCGGCGAATTGTTGATGCAGCGCGTTGCCGGTGCGGCTGGAACCGGTGAAGAACAAACCGTCGATGCCGCAGTTGGCTGCCAGGGCGATACCGGTTTCACGGCCGCCTTGCAGCAGATTCAGCACGCCCGCAGGCAAGCCGGCGTCGATCCAGCATTTGACAGTCAGCTCGGCGACTTTCGGCGTCAGTTCGCTGGGTTTGAACAGCACGCTGTTACCCGCCAGCAAGGCCGGAACGATATGGCCGTTGGGCAGATGCCCAGGAAAATTGTAAGGCCCGAACACCGCGACCACGCCGTGGGGTTTGTGGCGCAGCACGGCAGTGGCGTCGCCCAGCGGGCCGCTCTTCTCACCGGTCCGCTCACGGTAGCTCTGCACGGAAATCGCGATCTTGTTGACCATGCTGGTCACTTCGGTCGCGGATTCCCAAAGCGGCTTGCCGGTTTCTTCGCCAATGCACCGGGCCAGGGCGTCGGCGTTGTTTTTCAGGCTGGCGGCGAACGCTTCCAGCACGCTGATGCGCTCGTCCAGCGAACGGCTGGCCCAGGCTGGAAACGCCTGACGCGCTGCGCGCACTGCGACGTCTACCTGCGCGGCCGACGCGCCTTGTCCGGACCACAACACTTGCTGGGTCACCGGATTGAGAGATTCGAATGCTTCGCCCTGCCCGGCCTGCCAGGCGCCAGCGATATACAGTGTGCTCATCAGATTGCCTCCCGGGCTGCGGACAACGGCACGGCGCGAACCTGATCACCCGCACTGAGGCGCAGGCGCTTGGCCGTCATCGGGTCGACCACCAATGTGCCAGCAGCCAGACGCGCTGCAGCCGCGGTGATTCGGCAGCCTTCACGTTTGCGGTTGTGGATAAGAAATGGCGTCGCGTCGTCACCCGGCGTGCCGATGGCCAGCACCAGCGCCTGGCTGTCGCGTACGGCGCGGATCTTCGCGGTCTCGCACTCAATGGCGGGACCCGCATCGAAAATATCGACGTAACCCTGATAGCTGAAGCCTTCGCTCTTGAGCATGGCCAGCGCCGGTTCGGTATCGGCGTGGACGCGGCCAATAATGTTGCGCGCGTCTTCAGAGAGAAAGCAGGTGTAAAGCGGGAACTTGGGCATCAATTCGGCGATGAAAGCCTTGTTGCCCACGCCGGTCAGGTAATCGGCCTGGCTGAACTCCATCTTGAAAAAGTGCCGACCCAGGCTCTCCCAGAACGGCGAGTGACCTTCTTCGTCGGACATGCCACGCATTTCGGCAATGATCTTTTTGCCGAACAACTGCGGGAATTCGGCGATGAACAGCATGCGCGCCTTGGCCAGCAAGCGACCATTGAGGCCGGTGCGCGAGTCACTGCGCAGAAACAGCGAACACAGCTCAGAGTTACCGGTGAGGTCATTGGCCAGGAACAAGGTCGGAATTTCCCGATAGATGTTCAGTTCCTGAGAAGCGCTGACAGTAAGGCCGACCCGATAGTTGTACCAGGGCTCGCGCAGGCCGACCGCACCGGCAATCGCCGAAATCCCGACAACTTGCCCGTCGTCATCTTCGAGCACGAACAGGTAATCGGCATCGCCACGCTCGGCTTCGCCACGGAAGGTTTTTTCCGCCCAGCCGACCCGATGCGCCAGGCGTTCTTCGTTGGCAGGCAAAGTCGTCAGGCCAGCGCCTGTGCTACGCGCCAACTCGATCAACGCCGGCAGGTCACTGCTGCTTACGGGACGAACGATCATGCTATCTCCTCAGCGCGGATTCCTCGAAGGAGCCCGCGAAACTCGCTAAACCTGCAATCCAGAATCAATCGGCTGTCTCAGACCGCCACGATGCGCACGCTGGCGCCTTCACCGACGCCCAGGGCATCGGCGGCTTCCAGACTCAACAACACCGGTTTGCCGGGCGCCCAGTCCAGTTCCAGCAAGACGGCGCGGTAATCCTGCAACAGGCCGTTAGCTACCAGATACAACCGGCCGCCAGTGCCCGCATCGGCGGACTTGCTCTGGTCGACTTTGACCGGAACCAGTCGGCTCTGGGCAATGGAGCGAATCCCCGAGACTCGCGCATGCAGGGTTGGCCCGCCGTCGAAGATGTCGATGTAATGGTCGGTCTCGAAGCCTTCGCGCATCAGGATGTCGAAGGTGATTTGCGCTCGCGGATGCACCTGGCCCATGGCTTCCTGGGCGGCGTCCGGCAGCAGCGGCACGTAGATCGGATAGTGCGGCATCAATTCGGCGAGGAACGTCCGGCTTTTCAGGCCACACAGGCGCTCGGCAGCAGCGTAATTCAGGTCGAAAAAATTACGGCCGATAGCATCCCAGAACGGCGAATCGCCGTTTTCATCGCTGTAACCAACGATCTCGGTGACCACGGAATCGGCAAAGCGCTCCGGATGGCTGGCGACGAACAACAGGCGGCCACGGGAATTGAGCTCCGACCATGCGCTGCCCACCAGTTCCGGGACCACGTAGAAGCTGGTCAGCAGGCTGTTGCCAGTCAGGTCATGGCATTGGGAAAGCACGTGAATCTTGTTGTGGATCTTCAGTTCCCGGGAAGCGTGAACAAAGGTCTCGTTGCGAAAGCTGTAGAAAGGTTCGGAATAGCCCGCCGAGGCGACGATGCCCGAGCAGCCAACCAGACGTCCGGTTTCGCTGTCTTCGAGGACGAAGAAGTAGCTTTCCTCGCCATTGAAGCTGACTTCGGCGGAGAACGACGCTTCTGAAGCGCTGATCTTGTCGCTGAGACGGCCAGCATCGTCGGGCAGGGACGTGACACCGATCGGGCTGTCGGCGGCGAGGCGTTGGACCTCGGCCAGATCAGCCATTTGCGCGGGGCGCATCACGAGCATGGTGCCACTCCTTACCAGAAATAACGGCCGGACACTTCCGGCACAGAAAAAAAGCGCCCTGTGAATCGTAGTCCACACGGCACTGGAAAAATGCCCGACGCCCGTTCAATGGCGAGCGTCGAGAGTGTTGCGCTGCAGCAGCCGTTATCAGGCTTGCGTCAGTTTCGCGACGGCACGCTCGAAGCGGTCCAGGCCTTCATCGATGTCGGCATCTTCAATCACCAGGCTTGGCGCGAAACGCATCACATCGGGACCGGCCTGCAGCACCATGACGCCTTCATGCTCGGCGGCATTGAAGAAGTCCTTGGCCTTGCCCTTCCATGCGTCGGTCAACACGCAACCGATCAGCAGACCCAGGCCGCGCACTTGACTGAACACGCCGTATTTCTCGCCGATCTGCTCAAGGCGCGCCTTGAACTTCAAGTGCCTGGCTTCGACGCCGTCGCGCACTTCCTGAGTATGGACAACATCCATTACCGCGTTGCCGACCGCGCAGGCCAGCGGGTTGCCACCATAGGTCGTGCCGTGGACGCCGACCGAGAGGTGCTTGGCGAGCTTTTCCGTGGTCAGCATGGCCGCCATCGGGAAACCGCCGCCGAGGCTCTTGGCGCTGGAAAGAATGTCCGGGATCACGCCGTAATGCATGTACGCAAACAGGTGACCGCTACGGCCCATGCCGCTCTGCACTTCGTCGAAAACCAGCAGCGCATTGTGCTCGTCGCACAGCTGACGGGCGCCTTGCAGGAACTCCAGGTCAGCCGGCATCACGCCGCCTTCACCCTGGATCGGCTCCAGAACCACTGCGCAGGTCTTGTCGGTAACAGCGGCTTTCAATGCGTCCAGGTCGTTGTACGGAATATGGCTGATGCCAGTGATCTTCGGACCGAAACCATCGGAATACTTGGCCTGACCACCGACACTGACCGTGAACAGCGTACGACCGTGGAAGCTGTTGAGGGCGGCGACGATTTCGTATTTTTCCGGGCCATACAAATCGTGGGAGACCCGACGCGCCAGCTTGAAGGCGGCTTCGTTGGCTTCGGCACCGGAGTTACAGAAGAACACGCGCTCGGCAAAGGTGGCGTCCACCAGTTTTTTCGCCAGGCGTAGTGCCGGCTCGTTGGTGAACACGTTGGAAACGTGCCACAGCTGATTGCCCTGCTCGGTCAAGGCACCGACCAGCGCCGGATGGCAGTGGCCCAATACGTTGACGGCGATCCCGCCGGAGAAATCGACCAGTTCGCGGCCCGATTGATCCCAGACTCGGGAACCTGCGCCGCGCACGGGAATAAAGCCGGCGGGAGCGTAATTGGGGACCATTACCTGGTCAAAGTCGGCGCGGTTCACCGCAGCTTGCTCAACGGACATCGGAGTCTCCTGAAGAGGAACGCCTGCCTGAAACTGGCGAGCGATGGGGGGATTGTAAGGACTGATTTCCATTCGGCCTTGTCGCCAGGCGACAACTTGTTACAGCACAAAACCGAGAAATTCGGTGGCTTTCGGCAATGCGACATATAGGTTCGCAAAGGCGCAGTTTAAACGTTGACCCCGTGTAATTGCAGATACAGATGATTCGATTTCTGCGTCGGGTCTGTAGGACCGGCTGTAGGACCGGCTTCAGCCGGGAGGACGTAGCCACATTCACCGCATGTGTTTCGCAATAAATCGCGCCCTCCCGGCTGAAGCCGGTCCTACAGATTTGAGCCTGCGGCGCTTCAACCGCGCTCGGCAGGCACCGAGGACAATTCGAACGGGCTGCTGCTGCGGCGCTGGTTGCGATCTTCCCGGGGCGTGGCGCCGAAGAAGTTGCGGTAGGCGCTGGAAAAATGCGGCCCGGAGGAAAAACCGCAGGACAGGCCGATCTGGATGATCGACTTGCTGGTCTGCATCAGCATCTGCCGCGCCTTGTTGAGGCGCAGCTCCAGGTAATACTGGCTCGGAACCCGATTCAGGTACTGCTTGAAAATGCGCTCCAGCTGGCGGCGCGAGACGCACACGTGCTGGGCGATTTCATCGGTGGTCAGCGGCTCTTCGATATTGGCTTCCATCAGCAGCACGGCCTGGGTCAGCTTGGGATGGCTGGAACCCAGACGATTCTGTAACGGGATGCGCTGGCGCTCGCCGCCTTCACGAATGCGCTCGACCACCAGTTCTTCGGAAACCGCACCGGCCAGCTCGGCACCGTGATCACGGGCCAATACCGCCAGCAGCAGGTCAAGCACCGACATGCCGCCACACGCAGTCAGGCGGTCGCGATCCCAGTCGAACAAGTGGCTGGTGGCAATGACTTTGGGAAAGCGCTCGCTGAAATCATCCTGCCAGCGCCAGTGCACCGCAGCGCGATAACCATCCAGCAAACCCAACTGCGCCAGCGGATAAACCCCGGCCGAAAAACCGCCGATGACGCAGCCGGAACGCACCAATTGCTTGACCGCGCTGCTCAGCGCCTGGGGCATCGGCGCCGGCGGCTCGTCGGCCAGCAGAAACAGCTTTTGCAGGCCGTCGAGGCGCCCGACCCAGGGCTCGCCGGGCAATTGCCAGGCGCTTTCGGTCGGTGCTTCCGCTTGCAGGAAGGTCAACTCGTAAAGCACTTCGGGATGGACGCGCTGCGCCACACGCAAGGCTTCCTCGGCCAGCGCCAGAGTCAAGGCTTTGGTGCTGGGCCAGATGAGAAAACCGATTCGATGGGCAGTCATGGCGTGCAGTCCGGAACGTATCGCTATTGAACAAACTGAATGAACAGCCTGCAAGGTTAGAGCACGGGAAACGGCTCACTTTGAATCCTGACGGTCAGTCTGGCGCGCAGCATGACCTGTTCTGTTGCTAAAGGCATCGCGAAAACGATGCCATTGGTTACTTGAGACTACCGGACAGAAATTGCTGCAGGCGCTCGGATTGCGGGTTGACCAGCACTTCCCGTGGATCGCCGCACTCCTCGACCATGCCTTTGTGCAGGAAGATCAATTGATTGGAGACTTCCCGGGCAAAACCCATTTCGTGAGTCACCACCACCATGGTCCGGCCTTCCAGCGCCAGCGCCTGCATGACTTTGAGCACATCGCCGACCAGTTCCGGATCGAGGGCTGAAGTGGGTTCGTCGAACAGCATGACTTCCGGCTCCATGGCCAGCGCCCGGGCAATCGCCACCCGCTGCTGTTCGCCACCGGACATATGCCCCGGATACGCGTCCTTGCGATGCGCGACGCCGACCTTGGCCAGATAATGCTCGGCCTTTTCCAGCGCTTCTTTTTTCGAGAGGCCCAGCACATGGATCGGCGCTTCGATGATGTTTTCCATCGCGGTCATGTGCGACCACAGATTGAAATGCTGGAACACCATGGACAACCGCGAGCGCATGCGCTGCAACTGTTTAGGGTCCGCGGCCTTGAGGCTGCCGTCTTTATTGGCGACCAGTTTCAGCTCTTCATTGTTGAGCAGGATTTTGCCGGCGTGGGGCTGTTCCAGCAGGTTGATGCAGCGCAAGAAGGTGCTTTTGCCAGAACCACTGGAGCCGATGATGCTGATCACATCTCCGGCCTTGGCGGTCAGGGATACACCCTTGAGCACCTCGTGGCTGCCATAGCGTTTATGCAGATCCTGGACTTCCAGTTTGTTCATGCTTTCGGTTCTCACAAAACAGTCAGTCGTTGAGCAGACGGCCATGACGACGCGCCGTGCGCCCCGCCACTTTGGCCAGCCAGAAACCCGGTTGTGCGTAACGCAGCCGTTCGATGGCGAACAACACGCCGGCAGTATTGGTGCAGACCGTGCTGACCTGATCGGACAGCGGATCGATGACTTCGAACAGCGGATCGCCGACTTCAACCCGGTCGCCCGCCGAACGCAGGAACGTCACCACGCCGGGATGCGGCGCAAACAACAATTCGGTGCCTTCGAACGGCATGCCTTCGCACGCCTCATGGGCCGGTTGCGGCCATTCGCCGCTGATAAAGCCCTGTTCGGCCAGAAACGCGAGGATGCCTGCGGCATGCGCCTCGGCTTCGGGTTTGCCCGTGTCCGCCTGACCGCCCAATTCGATAGTGGTCGCCAGACACGCCAGGGGAATCTGCGCGTCCGGATAAATCCGCGACAGACGCAACCATGGCAACGAACAGGCCTCATCGAACGAACTGCCGCCCGAATCTTCGGCCAGCAACGCGACCCGGACGTCCAGATGCGCCGTCAGGGAACGCCATTGCGGCCAGTGCTGCGGCAAGGCATAGAGGTGAAGTGCGGCGTCGGCGTCGCAATGCAGATCCAGCACCACATCGGCCGTGCAGGCATGACTGAGCAACAAGCGCTGCAAACCGAGCAATTCGCTCTGCGGCGCAGGCAGGTTTTCCAGGGCGGTGGTCATGGCTTGCCGGATCAACTGCACATTGCTGTGGGGATCGTCGCCCAACTGACCTTCAAGCAACTCGGCCACCGGCTCGCTCAATTCGGCGAAGTCACGGTTGAAATTCTTGCCGCTGCCGAACTCAAAACGTCCTTGGTGTGCGCCTTGCAGCAGTTGGCCGAGACCGATTGGATTGGCCACCGGCACAAGCTCGATGACGCCCTTGAGCGCGCCCTGCTCTTCCAGTTCCAGCAGGCGTTTTTTCAGCTCCCAGGCAGTGCGCATGCCCGGCAGTTCGTCGGCGTGCAGACTGGCCTGGATGTAGGCCTTGCGCTCGCCGCTGCCGAAACGAAATACGCTCAACTGGCGCTCGGTGCCAAGGGTGCTCCACGGCAATACATGATCGGTTCTTTGCATGTCAGGCCTTCCGTGGCGCGAGATAGCCCAGCCAGCGGTGTTCCGCCAGCTTGAACAGTCGCACCAGAATGAATGTCAGGCACAGGTAGAACACGCCTGCGGTAATGAACGCCTCGAACGGCAAATAATACTGGGCGTTGACCGAGCGGGCCGCGCCGGTAATGTCGAGCAGCGTGACAATGGACGCCAGACTGGTGGTCTGCAGCATCATGATCACTTCATTGCTGTATTGCGGCAGCGCCCGACGCAGCGCCGAGGGCAGCAGAATCCGTCGATACAGCATGGCCTTGGACATGCCCATGGCGCGGGCCGCTTCGATCTCACCGGCGGGCGTGGCTTTCAGGCTGCCGGCGATGATTTCCGCGGTATAGGCGCTGGTATTCACGGCAAATGCCAGACAGGCGCAGAAGGTCGCGCTGGACAGCAGCGGCCAGAGAAAACTCTCCCGCACCACCGCAAATTGCGCCAGCCCGTAATAGATGAGAAACAGCTGCACCAGCATCGGCGTGCCACGAATCACGTAGGTGAACAGCCAGGCCGGCATATTTATCCAGCGGTTTTTCGAGACGCGCATCAAACCCAGCGGCAATGCGGCCAGCAGGCCGAAAAACAGCGAAATCGCCAGCAACTTGAGGGTAATCAGCATGCCGCTGAAATACATCGGCAGGCTATCCCAGACGACGGTGTAGTCGAAGATCATAGGTCAGCCGCCCTTACGCCTACCGAGTAGCGTTTTTCGATGAAGCGCAGAATCAGCAGCGAGACGCTGGTGATCACCAGATACATCGCGGCCACGGCCAGAAAAAAGGTAAACGGCTCGCGAGTCGCATCGGCCGCCTGCTTGGCCTTGAACATCATGTCCTGCAGACCAACCACGGAAATCAGCGCGGTGGCCTTGGTCAGTACCAGCCAGTTATTGGTGAAGCCTGGAATCGCCAGGCGAATCATCTGCGGCACCAATATCCGGAAAAATACGTTGAAGCGGCTCATCCCGTACGCCATGCCGGCTTCGGACTGGCCTTTGGGAATCGCCATGAAGGCGCCGCGAAAGGTCTCCGAGAGGTAGGCGCCGAAGATGAACCCCAGCGTGCCGATCCCCGCAGCCAATGGACTGAGCTCGATGTAGTCGTCATAGCCGACCATCGGCGCCACGGCGTTGAGCACACTCTGCCCGCCATAGAAAATCAGCAGAATCAGCACCAGATCGGGAATCCCGCGGATTACCGTGGAGTACAGATCACCCAACACTGCAAGTTGTCGCACCGGCGACAGACGCAGCGCCACGCCAATCAGGCCGAGAACAATGGCCAGCGCCATCGACGACAAGGCCAGTTGCAGCGTCAGCCATGCACCTTCGAGGATGACAGCCCCGTAGCCTTTCAACATGATGTGCGGTCCTCACGGATGGGTGTGAAAATGGCGCAAGAACGACCGTTGCCTGCGCCATTTCAAGGGGTAGCTTCGGACGACTTATTGGCCGTAAACGTCGAAATCGAAGTACTTGTCCTGGATTTTCTTGTACTCGCCATTGGCGCGAATGGCAGTAATGGCAGCGTTGATCTTGTCCAGATTGGCCTTGTCGCCTTTACGTACGGCAATACCGATGCCGTCGCCAAAGTACGCAGCGTCAGTAAACGCCGGGCCAACGAAAGCGTAGCCTTTGCCTGCGTCGGTTTTCAGGAAACCGTCCTGCAGCAGGGTGGCGTCAGCCACGGTGCCATCGAGACGACCGGCCTGGATGTCCAGGTAGATTTCGTTCTGCGAAGCGTAGGATTTGATCTCGGCGCCCAGCGGCTCAAGTTTTTCCTTGGCGAAACGGTCATGGATCGAACCGCGCTGCACGCCAATTTTCTTGCCCTTGAGCTCAGCAAGGCTGTCGCTGACCGTGGTGCCGTCCTTCATCACCAGACGCGCCTGGGTGCTGTAGTAGCGACCGGTGAAATCCACGGATTTCTTGCGGTCTTCGGTGATGGACATCGAGGACAGGATCGCGTCGATCTTGCGCACTTTGAGCGCCGGGATCAGGCCATCGAATTCCTGCTCGACCCAGGTGCACTTGACCTTCATCTCGGCACACAGGGCGTTGCCGATGTCGTAGTCAAAACCAACGATGCTGCCATCCGGAGCCTTGGAGGCAAACGGCGGGTAAGCGGCTTCGATGCCGATTTTCAGCGGTTTTTCGTCAGCAAACGTTGGCTGCGCCAGCACAGACAGCGCCAGTGCACCAAGAAGCATGAGCTTTTTCATTCTTAGGACTCCGTCGGTAAACACGACAAATGGCAGAGTGAGCGAGAGCCCAAAATGCGGAGAGATGATGAAGACTGTGACGCCCGACAGGCGAGGCCGGAATCCGGGCCCGCAAACCTTGGGCGAGTGATCGGCATTTTAACGACAGGCTCGAAGTCGATATTTCTTCAATGCGACAACTAGTTACAGAAGCATCGAAAAAACAGACCGGACTTATTGACAGCTATTGCAGATTATGCAATGCGAAAAGAAGGCTAACCGATCTATACAGCAAGATACGCGCCCATTATTGGCAAAGCCTTGTAATACGGCAAGCGCAGCGTTGATCGCGTTTATTTTTCTGGAGAGTAGCGCACCAATCTCCTACAAAACTGAGGCGCATCGCCCCATAAATGCGCGTCGGGTTACATCCAGCGGCGCGTGGGTAACATATGGATATATATCTGTTGGAGCGAGAGCGAGGCTTGCCCGCGAAGAACGCTAATGCGGTAAGTCTGCCCCCCCGAGGTGCTTGATTCGCGGGCAAGCCACGCTCCAACAGGCGGCGACCAGCCCGGCTTTTGATGTTCGCTTTTACGTGCCACGTTCTGGCAGACGCCGCCAAACGCGCGTCGGGAGGCTGAGCGCAGGTGTCGGGGTGAGGTGCGCTCGGCATGGATGCCGAGCGAGCGCCGTTGGGCCAGGGATGGCCCGTCGGCGCGTCGCCTCACCCCGACGCCGGAGCGAAGGAACCGCCGCGAAGCGGGGGCCGGACGTCAGCGCAGATGGTTTCGTCCTTTTGCCGAAACAAAAGGACTCGACCGCCAGGGCGAAACCTCACTAAGCCGCACCGCAAATGTTGTTGGCGCAACCCGATTCGAAGCGCGGCACCAGAATAAGTAGCGTCTGATCAATGCGCACCGGCAACAGAGACAACTTCTGGCGAATCAGTCTCTCAGGCACTGAAGCTCTGCCGCATGTACCGGCCCTTCGCGAGCAAGCCCGCTCCCACAAGAATCGTGCAGTGCAATAACCGAGCACATAAAAAACCCCGCCAGGCTTTCACCGGGCGGGGTTTTTGGGCGGCCTTTATCAGGCGGCAGTCATGGT
>Ga0247730_1000560_pt1 | contig 25924 bp, 36 predicted proteins | sample UWRJL073202C2_FD_180959 | JGI IMG/M metagenome (GOLD analysis project Ga0247730, IMG submission 180959) | Plant litter microbial communities from Arlington Agricultural Research Station in Wisconsin, United States - UWRJ-L073-202C-2 | ecosystem: Environmental > Terrestrial > Plant litter >... | reverse complement strand
ATCTGGAAGGGGGGTAGCTTGACAGCTGGGACGTTGGCATAAACTCTAAAAGACGCTAGTGGCGTTCGGCAGCTACGGCTTGACCCAGAATGGAAATTTGCCACGCGTAGAGTATTATCTACGATATTATCTGGAACTACAAATCTCACGGAGAGTCAACCAGTTTCAAAAAGGCGGTGTCCGGTGCACTCTACACTTGATAAAATGTGTATAGGTCTAAAGCAAATCTAATAGGAAACCACATATATACATCACAGAATAAAAACAAATGCTAAAGAGAGTAAGATTTCTAGTAGTAGTAGTGTCCGTGTCTCATGCCCTTTCTATTCGTCGAAGATTAAACACCTTCCGTAGCATCCTCAACGGCAGTCACAACAGCGGACGTTCAATAGCCTCAGGTGGGAAGATGTCTAGCATATGTTCAACGACCTCCTGCGGTGTTCCAACATGCCATCTCGCCAACGTCCTCTTGCTGCTGTGCCCAACAGCGGTCGTAAAGATCGCATCAGGAGCAACAGCAAGTTCAACAGGCTTATTCGGCGCTTGCTTGACGGCTTCCTTTCCTTCCTCAAAGAGAGTGACAGAAAGAGGGGCTTCCATGATCGCCTGAGGATAGGGAGTGCCGTGAGGGGAAGCCACTGTCGGTGCAGGGTACAATGACAGAGCACGGAACATGTCTTCGTCAGTCTGTAGGAAAGTTCAGCATTTCTCTCAAAATATTCAATTACGCAACTAACCTTGTCATCGCCCGCGCAGAAGATGAACTCTGCATCTGGGTTCTTGTACAATAGCCTCTTCACGATTTCTCCCTTGTTGATCGCAATCGGCCTAACCTCCAGGTTCTTTTTGCCCACAAGCACTGCACGATTGATTTTAGCTCCCGCATAAAGAACATGTATCGAGAGTCACATACCTTCGATAGGCCTCTTTCCGGCAACATTGTTGTCCAACAGATCCTGGCATTGCCTGCACTGGAACAACCCCCACTCCGGATCCGCGTTCCTGTAATGCCACGTAATGGAACTCTTCTTGGTTTCGATAAAGCTACCGGTCGTCCTCTCGGTGTAATAACTGAAGATCTCTCCGACCTCCGTCATCCAGCTCATGTCCAACTTCTCGGTCAAGTTCGTCCACTCCTTCGAGCCAGGTTCGCGCATAAACCCGCCATGCTCAGCGCTGAATCCGATTCTATCGAAATGACCAAGATGTGTCTCTAGGAAGTCTTGATCACGTCCAGATATGATGTATACCAAGTTCTGGGGATCGGCGGAAAGCTTCCCAAGAGCCTCGAGCGCGCTCTCACTTGGAAGTGCTTGTGATGGAACCTTGACAATCGGTGTCAAAGTACCCTGTCGAACAGTTAGCACTCGAGGGTCAAGGATAAGAAATAAACAGCACACACATCATAGTCGAAGAGAAGTAACCTCTTCCTCGCACTCCTATACCTATGTTGCAGGAGTTCTTTGGGGATGTATGGTGTCTGCTTCGCATGATTTTGACCGTTCATCTGCTCCAACAACATCTTCACCAGCACCGCAGCCCAAGAGTGTGAGGTATGGGTCGTCACCGATTTGAGCAGCTTTTGGTGCCTCTCCAACTTCTCTTCTTCTGACATCGTCAGACCAGCGTCGATGGCTGCAGCCAAATCGCCCAAATTCCAAGGGTTCACCTGCATGGCCTCCTCCATGTTCTTGCTGATGCCCATGAACTCGGATAGCACACTGGGACTCTTCTTCGTTGTTTCCTGCGCAATGACGAACTCCATGCTCGTGGTGTTCATGCCATCTCTGAGGGGGGTGATCACAGCGAGATCGGCGACGCTGAGAAGAGCATAGAACTCGTCCTTCTTCAGCGTTTGATGGCTTGAAAAGGCGCATTAGATTCGGAAGACATATTCAAGAACGGAAGAGCTCACTAGTGATGCACAGGAATGAAGTCAAGACTACCATATTCGCCGTTGATATGTGCCACAAGCTCGCTAACCTGTCTCTCCAGCTTTGGCGAATCTGAAAGCGCAGGAGAAGTGACTTGAATCATGACCACATTCCCAATCCATTCAGGATAGTCTTGCAATAGTTTCTCGAACGCTCTCAACTAGAAACCAGTCAACCTCCGGACCTGTTGCAAACAATTGAAACAGCGCATACCTTCTGCAAAACACCCTTGACAACGTCTAGTTTATCGCGTCCAACAATAATCTTTTTCCCCTCATACAATGCCTTCAGAGACTCTAGCTTAGGAGCAATACCTGGTCGCTTCAAATCCCTGGCCACTCGCTCTGCGTCGATGCCGACAGGACAATGCATAATGCTGGTACTATGACCTTCTCCCTCGACTCCTTTCTTGGTGGTTTCATATCCACACACTCGTACGCATGTGCTTGAGAAATGTCTGGAGTAGCTGTAGGTCTGGAAGCAGACAAGATCTGCCCCTAACATGCCCTCCAGGATTTCTTTGCGACGAGGCAAGCAGCGGAATACCTCAGACGAAGGGAAGGGAGTGTGAACAAATAGTCCGACAGATGCCTCCGGGAGCGCAGTGCGAATGAGTTTGGGTAATAGGAGTAGATGGTAGTCATGAACCCAGATGAGATCGCCTGGACGATAAACTTCGGCGATACGTTTGGCGAATGCAATGTTCGCTTGTTCGTAGAGAGGGTAGTCTCCGTCAGAAGAAGAATATTCCGTGGCAACATCTTGCCAGAGCAGATAGTGGAATAGCGGCCAAAGGACTAAGAATGACAATATCAATGACCAATATATGCAGAACACCGAGAATAGACGTACTTTGTTTGCAATATCCCTCGTAGTGGCCATGTGCGACCTTATCGTCCAACCAGACGGGGACATACTTGGTCTTCTTGTCATCGTCCGGATCGCTCTCCTTGGGCTCGTACGTGTTCAGAGCATCTTCTAAGGCGATCCTGTCCTCCTCATTGACCGAGCTCGCCAGCACCTTCTCTCCAGGAGTAGGAGATTGGATGTCTCCGGTCCATCCGATTATAAGCTGCTCATGTGTAGCAGCCAAGGACCGGATACCCGAAATCATAGCGGCATGGCCATATCGAGGCCCAAGCGTCCATGCGCTGCTCTGGCCGGTTGCGGTACCATTCTGCGCTCCTTCGCCATCGATGGAGGCTGGTGCACCAGGAGGGGGTGTAGCAGGGGGTGAGATAACCCCAGCTCGACTTTGCAAGGTCGAGATGACGGGGAGATAGTGGCAGACGTGTAAAACACGACCCGAGACAGGAATCCCGTTGGCTTTGTGCTCGTCTTCGAGTGCACGTACTTGAGCACGGACTCTATCGAGAGAAACATCGTCGCCGAGACGCGTGTATGGCTCAGCGAACGAGTCGTCCACCGAGGACGAGGAGCTGAAGGGCATAGTGAGATGGGGGTTTGAGTGCAAGAGGGCGATAGGATTAGGGCCGGGCTTATCACTAAATGAAGTCATGAAATCGCAAATCAATTTATAAATAACGCCGTTCACTGATTCTTCGCTGTCCATCGCTCTACAAGGCAATAACGACCAGCCGAATACGATCCGACAACGTTGGCCAGCCATCCGGACGCGCTCTTCAAACGTGCAAACGTGCTCGAGTTTCGCCGTGATCAGCCACATTGGTTGGTTACTCGATTGTTATCGCCTTTCTTCCCTAGTTCAGACATTCCGCCTCAGAAACTGGAGCACGGAGGCAGTGGCAATACATTTGCGCAGCAGGTGAACTATTTCACGTAAGTGAGTTGTCGCGTACCTCACAAAGCCGCGAATTCATCATTCCACACAAGGGACCGCGACTACTTGACGGATGCGGGATTGCAACTCAGTTTTTCTCATTTTCTCGTGCGGGGAGATATATTCAAAGGCCCTTCATGATAATATTATTAATCAGGGCACCAGAAACAAAGGATCTTCACACTTCTTCTGAATTTCCGCCCATGCATGGGCGGAAGTGCTCAAGGTGCGGAGGAGCATTGCTTCGAATAGGAACTGGTATACGGTTCAAAATTCTCCCCAAGGAGGGGGTCGAGATTGTGTCTGGTCGTGTCCATTCATATCCCCGGGACTCGACGGAAGATCTACTGCTATAAGAAAGAATCTAGACCACATGCAACCGAAAAGGTTCAAAGCTTTGAGTGTTTTCAGGCGGATCGACTAGATCGACTAGAAGTGTACAATCCAACTTTGAATCTCCCGAGTTGAACTTCCAGGCGTGAGGCATATACCCTCGACAGAAGCCGTTCCGAGTCCTATCGAACACCGGCCCGGGGATCTGGAAATCGACTCGCTTGTATACTTGACTTCGAACCATCACTATTGTGCCCATCTTCAGCTGGAAGCTTTGGAGATGCGTTGGATTATCACTGGTACTAAGCATGAAAACAGAAAGGGCGTTTGAGAAATGCTTTCATTTGCCTGTCAATCGTTCACCATCACTGGGTCGTGTCTTCTCATCTTCTATCTTTTGGGCTACCGGTGGAGATATTTAAGATATATCTCCTTTCGCACATTTCGCTTGTCTTTCTACGAGCCCAAAGGGAAATCTAATGGAACGTTTTGGCCCACTTACTCAGTACTGCCAGTGCCAGTACTTGCTGTTGACAGAACAGAGCCGTGACCGTGGGAATTTCATCTACCAGGACTCAACGTATCAACTTTTCCTTCTCTCCTGATCATAACTGTCGCAAATGAGTAACGCTGCGTCCCAGTTGCCTACTGTCAGCATACTCAGCGCGGAAGAGCTGACTGCGCAGGTGAAAATTGGCACACCGTACATCGTGCTTTATGACTCGGAAGATGACAATTTGTTGTACGAGCGTTACGAGTGGTTTAAGAGCGATAAAGCAGGCCAACATGTACTAAACTTCAGCAAAGCAGACAATCCCTTGAACGGGAAAATGGTCTACGAAATTCCAGCTAGGGACTTAGAATGGTACATGCGTATGTACGTCCCTCAAAATGTGAGTAATACAGGCCTATTTACCGCCTTTGATTATGGAGCTCCAGAGTTAAGCAGCTGAACATTTTATGTACCCAGATAACCTCTCCAAATGCACTTGGCCTTACATTGTTCTACAATGGTTTACAAGAATGCATTAATAAAGATGATCTCACCATGCTTGAGCGTTTTATAGTCCCAGTCGGTTCCCCTCATCATTCAGGGAAAATGCTTGTTGAGCTTTCGGCTTCAGAAATAAAGGCCACTCGCACTACTTGGATAAGGAAGACTGTGAATAGGTCCTTCTATATGCACAGTACAAAGCAAATGTCTGATAATTATCTGTCTTAGTATCCGCTCTTTTATGAAGCAGCCTTGAAATACACCCCACATGCCTCGAATGGACGAAGGGCTCAAGCAACCCTATCCAGGTCTACCCCGTACAGCTCACCAAACGGTAATAATGGACCATTTCCGATGTAACACGACCTAGCTCACCTCCTGTAGAACTAGTGCCGATAGAGAAACGACTCCTGATCATCGACACTACACCGCTCTCTAGAGAGAAGTTAAAGGAATTTCGGGTTAGCATTCATTCTGTCGTCTTTTCTCCACCTTTTCTAATATCCATCCCATCCAAGGAACGAGTTGATGCACTCTATCTGGAATACGAAACGGCTTGTGCCTCCGAGGCTAGCAGCAGGCGCGCTGGAAAAGGTGTACTTCTCTGACGTCCACAGTCTGCTAAGGTCATTATCTGACTAATTCTTTCCACTAGGAAAAGAAAAGGATGTTGTGCTTCCGAACGAAGGAGTAAGTAACCTCGGATTTGAATTGTCAAAGTCAGAGGAGCATGAGCATGTAGATTGAAGGCAGTGCCCCATAATAGCTTGCAGTCGGGCACTACATATCCCATGTTAATATTCGTTCGTTTAAAATACAGTTGGATTATATTGAAGCTCAGAATACAAATACATCTTGCATACTCTTAGTGTTGGCTAACCCTTCTGCATCCGACAAACACACCTATAATGCTCCTCAGTCTTCAGAGCGTGATAGTTTAATCGCTCGAAAGACTGAGCAGCATCAGATCGTTTGTCGAGAACCGACTGCTTGCAGTATTTCCCGTTGCGCTTTACTCACGGCCTTACTGTTACTGGTAGAACCGCTCTGATAGTAACCACAATAATACTTCAAAAGTACGCTCTTCCTAAAACTCGTGATATTTGCCACGCAGGATAGCTTTGGGAGGTTGTGCTAGGACAACTAATATCAATAGCAGCACTTGCGTTGCCTGCAGGAATGCTTACAGGTTCTTTCGTTGGGTCTGATCCATCTGGGAAAGGAACTGTCTCGAATGGCCCGTCTCCTGCACCCTGATTGTAAATCTACACACGGACATTCAATCATGGACACAAACGCGTATTTTACGCAGACCGACCTTGGCCATCAAGATGTTCGACTGCAGTGCTTGAAGCTTGATAGGCTTCATTACCTCGTCGAGAAGATTCCTGACATCATCCTAGAAACAATCAAGCTGTTAGTCCAGGATAGAGAATGCAAAATGTTTTACCATTGTCACAGGCGATGAGTGAACGACATTCGCGGAAGGTTGAGCTGAGCTAGAGGTATTAAGCGTCGTTCTTGTACTCCTGGTCTTGAGGATAGCACGACTAGAAGGGGATGGTGAATCTTTGACGCCAGATTTTGCTTTCTTCGGAGATGCGACTAGGTTACGATGTAAGCGCCAAAAGCACCCTATGAATCCCAATACTACAAAACACACATTTGTCGAGCGGGATATCATCTTCAATGTCTTCCTCTCCTTCGCTAATGCCAGAAGATGTAATAGTATTGGTTGGCGACATAGATGTATGCTTCCGGCGTTTAGAAGGAGCGCTCTCATCCTCTGAATGAACACATATTGTCTTAGAACACAAATTTCGTAATCGACAGATACGTACCTGATTCGTCGTCGGAAACTACAACATGTGTAGTTCGCCTTCTCTTCTTGGGTGAACAAATAGCTATGCGATGTTCAAGCAAAGGTTTATGATGGAAGATCACAGATTTCGACGCACATGCAGGGGGGTTGTGTATAGCCTCAGTCTCGGGCTCTGGATACACTTCTTGTGGATACTTTCGAACGTCTGATAACACATATAACGCACCTGACTTCTCTTCTTCAAGCAACATAGTGGAAGTGAGAGAGAGCATTTTGCCCTGGCTTCTGGCTGCCCTGCCGCATGTCACTACAGTTGCTGGTCAATAATGTAAAATATATTAAAGAGGGAAGTCACGCACTTGACTTCGAGTTTTTGATGTTGTCATCGCCGGCTTGAGAATCTGAGCCATCCCAGAAGAGTTGATGAGTTCGGCAAATGCAATGGAACAGAGAAAGGCTGACAGTCTCCGTTGTAGATTCCCCTGATTCAATCGCCGAGTCTGGAACAATGAAGCCAGATAAATCATCGTCGGAATCCTCGTCATATTCGTCCATGTATAGGTTTATATCGTCCTCGTACATGGTTCGAGACAAGGGCTCTCCAATATCCCGTTTGACCTCTTGCTTTCGCGGATTGTCAAGGAACATCTGCACGGCGTTCATGAAAAGCGGGTACTAAAGAAAAAGTTAGTAACCTGAAGCTGTTTCATTTAGTGGTGCCCTTCTGCATATATTCTATCAGACTGTTGTAGTAACGATTGATGGCATCTGCGTTTGGATTATTGGGCTAAACAAAGGTAAGCTAGATGCAGGATGGGCATTGTTCGGCAGACTCTCACATGTTCAGCAGCAAATATATTCCTATACCACTCGAGTGTTGAAAAGGGGACCTCGTTCAAAGGAATTCCATTGAACTTAGAATGATTAAACGCAAGCTTATATCCTCCCGATCCCGGATCCTCAAACCAAAGCTCCTCAGCAACATCGATGTCTTCGGCCTTCAAAGGGGGAAACGTGGGAACTTTTCCTTTCTCATGTCTTGCCTTCCTACGTTCTGGAATGGCTTTCTTAATCATTTTTCTGCGTCTGTCGCACAAGTAGATGGACGTGAAGAGCAAAGTTACAATCGTGGGAATTTCGAGCGGCCCCGAATTTCGGCTTTGATAGTCAGGCAATTACGCATGCTCATCATTCCATTGGTAACATTGTCGTTTCCATTTCATGATCAAGCGCGCGGTAAGCGAAGTCTCTCGCATATAAGCAGCGCTTTGTAGCATAGCATGGAAAATTTCCCTCTCTTTTCACCTATACAGCCACATTACCCAGCATAATTTCGCGCCACCTTTTAGCAACGCAAGACCAATGAGTGCAGCCAACGAGACTCCTTATCTTAGACTTAACCCACATAATCCCGAAATCCTCTCTAAATACCGCTAGTTCTCTGACGAAGACGCAGGCGGATTCCTTTTAGACTTTCGCAGTGGCAATGAATATAATGGAATGAGCCTCAGCCAAATCCCAGCCGGACTCTTGGAATGGTCGATTCGTGAATATGCTATGAGATATGTAGGCAATATGACGTATCTTCAAGTCAGATAAACAGAAATGCTGAGATTTCTTCCTTTCTAGCCTCGAGCACAAAACGCCAGATCTCTGAGAATTTTTTACGGTAGCCTACGCAACAGCATCGAGAACGAAGACATATATGTGCTTCAACGTCTCATTGTTCCCTCTCACTTTATCGTGCATAGAGGCAAAATGCTCATCGAACTCTCAGTTCCAGAGCTTCAGTCCACTCAAGGGGTTTGGGGCGGATGGAAAGTGAGTCTATTCTTACATCCACACGAAGAGTCGACCTTGATGCTCCAGCGCCTCAGTATTCACTCTTCTCAGCCGCTGTTCACAAATACATCTCTATTATCAGCTCGCTGACAGATGTAGACAGTTCATCAACCTCGAGTGATATCGGTAAGTCGGTTGTGAATAAGTAGCTATTGCGACTATATCTAACGCCTGTATAGAGGTGGTGTGACAAGACTCTTTGATCCGTACTATATAGCCTTTTCCATTTCTTTACCCGAACAAGATTCGCCTTTACCCGTCATCCTACTAAGAACGCTCGATCCTTTGACTCGCGTTCTCTCCCGTACACTCGCACGGTAAGAGGCAAGTCTTCAAGGTTCTCGTGTGATGTGATCTATTCGATACACATTACACCGATGGAAGGGAAGGGAAACTCAGGATCGTGGGAACAGAAAGTGTAGTTTCAGTTACTATCAATCAACAACTGCATTGGTGCACATAGCCACTTGTCTGACTAGGGAGTCTGACTAGGGAGATTAAGCCACTTGCACATATATAAGGCTGCGACATGTGAGGTTCCTCACCCCATCCCTGCCCCTTAGTTTCGCAACGCTTGTCTATAAAGCAAGACCAATGAACGCAGGCAAAGAGACTCCCTATCTCAGACTTGACTCGAATGACCCTCAAGTACTGTCGAAATTTCTCTGGTTCTCTGGTGAAGACGCTGGCGGGTTCTTGCTAGATTTCGACAGCGGCCATCAACACAACGGAACGAGCCTCAACCAAATCCCAGCTGGACTCTTAGAGTGGTCAATTCGTGAATACGCTGCGAATCATGTAGGTTGCGATATAGCATATCGTCAGGTCCTTCAGGGCTAAGATTTCTTAGCCTCGAGCTCGAAATGCCAGGCCTCTGCGGGCCTTTTATGATGGCCTACGCGACAGCATCGAGAACAAAGACATGTATTTGCTCCGACGCTTCATTGTCCCCTTTCACATTGCACGCCATAGAGGGAAAATGCTCGGCGAACTTTCAATCCGAGAGCTTCAGTCTACTCAGGGAGATTGGATAGAATCGAAAGTGAGTCCATCTCTGCATCCATAAGAAGAGTTAGTACTCACGTACTAATAACGCACCAGTATCCGCTCTTCTCAGCTGCTGTTCACAAATACATCTCCATCATCAGCTCGATGGTACAGGCGCCTACACTGGATGTAGGTAGCCTACTTAGCGATAACGGTAAGACAGCTACAGATAAGTACTTGTAGCCACTATATCTAACGCGTGTACCCGTCACAATTGTTGCAGAACTCGCAGTAGCTGCCGAGGAGCAAGAAATCGCTCCCGATGCTATGGGGCCAAATGATAGTGGAACCGCACCTATCTCGCCCGACGAAGACATTACGATGAATCATTCCGATGAGGCCAACGTCGAAGGTGGTAGCGGTGCCGCAGACATTGACCTTAGTGATGAGGCTAATTTCATGGAGGGTATGCTTTCCGCTCTTCAAATTGCATGGTACAGCATTTAATCTTGCACTGCAGTCATTGCAATGATTGTTGACGACGACGAAGGCCATGGCTTTCTGTACAACGGGCAAATGGACTATATCATATATGTACTTGTGCGCTGATTCTCTAGCTTGGTTAGTCGGAACATCAAGATGTGCATCTCGCACGTCTGCTTGCTATGTATATAAACGTACTTTCTCTTCTTTCTCCGTCTCGTATCCAAACTCTCGACTCTCCGTGTATATTAGTAAGCGTACAGTATATATATCTTTCCCGTTATTTAAGCTTGTAACCGAAACCATTTATAGGAATCTCGTTTGTATATTATCATAAATCTTGGTTGGCTCTGGTAGGTAGACGATGGTACAGGGTACAGAGTACAATCTACCATTGGTTTCTGATACTTGAAATTCAAATCGTTATGGGAAGGCAGCTAAGTTGATATTCTACAAAGCAACAACATGAGTCTCAGGAAACTCATAGACCAATAAACCCACATACCCAATAAAACGTTATGCTGACTACTGTGCGAGATCATTATATCTCGCCCATAACCATAGAGTTGTCGCAGATACACTGTCTCCTCTTCTGTCACATCTCCTGCAATTTGTTCAAGAAGATACATGCAGGCCATCTGCCATATTCCCTGCGAAATGATGAGTGGAGGAAAGCAATCGAGGGGATAGGACATACACCATAAACCGACGAGACGCAATTTAGCTTGCGGACATCGCAATTACTTGCCGTTTGGAAAATGTCGTGTACAGAGGCGAGACAGACACTACGAGATTTTTCATCGTGCCTTGTAAAAATAGCGTACAGTCTCAGGCGAGCTGCACTCGAGAGTGCATGGGTCATATACAGGATATCTGCGTGGGGATCTGACATTTGTATCTGGGGCAAGGAAATGCAGAATCGGTTAATAAGACTCGCTAGTGCACGAGCAGCCATATTGGATTCTAGAAAAGGTTGTGTCAGTGAACCAACAAACTTGAGATAAAGGCTTAAGGTACCCATGTACTGCTCTGGCAGATTCGCCACTTCGCGGAGCAACACAGTGCTTTTTGTCATCATTGTAAGTCCCGAATCATTCTCGAGACTTAGCACACCTCCGTTAGTTTGTAGGAAGGTCTGAATTGTTTTCTGGCCTGGTGCTGGCAAAATCCCCTAGATCTACAAGTCAGAGAGTGCTTGACGGTGTAATTTCAATACACATACATCTCGATAGGATTGCGTACTTAGAGGCCAGGGACAGTCAATTTGTAAAGCCGACATTCCATAGTCATTGTCAAGAGTGGGCGAGAATGATGTCATATGTTGGACAAGAACATATGTAGCCCAAAATCCATTGATCAGCTCCCCGCTTTCGGGGGCATTACGAGGGGCCGGAAGATAAGAAGACTCTCGTGCCGATACCCATAATTCACGAGGGGCCTGCCTTTCCGCTGCATAGGCCCCATGTAGTCCAGACCCTCTCGCAATACTGGCAGCAGTGTTGGCGTGGATTTGAGCTTCAATCAGAATACCCTGACGAAGATAGTAATAGGCCAAGAGAATTTCGGCTTGCAGAATGTGCAGGACCCGACGTGCATTCGTCTCCTGTCTTATGAGGTTGACTGCTCTGTCGTGTAAAGCTGCAGCGAGGACGAGAACTTCGATGGAGCGTAAAGGGGAACCGGGAGGAGAGAAGTGACAGCCCCAAAGGCATGCCACTGCGATCATCGCATCGCAGGGGCGAGAAGGGTCATTAGGCGGGAGAGCAGATACGCGAGCGAAGTGTTCTTCGTCAAGGAAAAATCCGAACTGAAGAGCATGATCTCTGAACACTTGGATTCTGGTCGGATATGAGTAGGGATATGATGAAGGAAATATTGTAGGAGCAACGCACAGTGCGGTGATACATTCCAGCTCGCTTTCTCTGGTGGTGCTTGGATTTAGCGATCCTGTTCTTCTGCGCAGAGCATCTACAGATAGCTATGAGCACGGTGAGACATTAGAGACGAAATATATGACCGACGCTCCAGTGTCCAAGAGAACTGTTCTACTGGTAAAGTAGACCTCGGGACCAGTTGATTGGTGGCAATATTCTGCTCTTCAAGTTCATGGATTCGAGTTTCCAGTTCGGTTATATCGCCTTTAAAACGCTCGAAATTCGTTTTACTGTCTGATTCGCTGTATTCACAGCCATCGCGCTGAAGACGGCGTTAGAGTGGTAAATGATGCCGAAGTTATGGATGAGGGGATACTTTTGGCTCCAGGAGACAAGGACTGCAGACTGGCTTGAGTCCATCGCATGTCTGTTCAATTAAGTCAGCGGATGGTGCGGGATGCACAGTCTTCTCTCATACGAACGATGTTGTGAAACCTATAGGACCTGTTAGCATGCTGACTATAGAATGGTGTCCAGAACGCACCTGCACGTCAAACAGACTGTCTTGCTGGTCAACGATACCGAATTGCGTGCATCGGGCAATTTTTCAGAGGAATTGTTTTCCATGGATGGCGAAGGAAGGGGCAAGAAAGTGTTCGGGACAGCGCGTCATGCTCAAGCCTTAGGCAGCGATTATGCCCCAAATAGGAGCAAGGCCGCGTTTAAGTAGACGAAGCAGCTAAATGTCGAGCTCTAATGCCCTAAATGCGGTTTTTGGAGCGGTAGAAATTCAGCATAGACCATGTTGAGGTATAGTCTTGGTCGAAGAGTAGTGAGCCAAGCAAGGCATGCCCTTGGTGGTTCGCAATAAAGTTCTCGATGGGCCAGAAATAAGCACGTGATCACTCGACACATCAAAGACGCTTTGGCTGCTCAGCGTACCTTGTTCAGGTCAAACATTACAGAACGTATCGGTGCAAATAGCTGACGAAAAAGAAATAGAGTGGAATTCAGGATATCATACGGTCCCAAGAATGCTGCCTTCGAGGCATGGAGCCGCTGCCGATAACCTATGCATAGAATACATTGTACCATCTAGATCCTACCTAAACGTGTAAAAACATGGGCCTAAATCTAGTTGATAACGGAGCTTGTTAGATGCCCTCATGATTTTGTGGGAAATTTGCTAACCTCCCATGTTGCGTCATCTAGTCCACCACTAATTTGCAGAAACGGAGGACAACTGTAGATTTCGTCCTTTTACTGTAGTAAAGGATTAGTTATGATTAACGAGAGAGAGCCTTACGAATCCCACTCCGATCGACCAGAAGAGGCCTCGCTGGCTGAAGAATGTATGTGTACAGTGGGTGTCGTTGTTGACATTGACAGCCGGCACTCGGAACATGAAGGCGCTGAGGAGTGCAGTAACTGAACGCAGTGTAAATGTAAGTCCCCAGATGATATCTCCATGAAGAAAGCCGCGAGAAAGGCATTGGAAGCGACTAAAAAGCAGGCAATTAGTGTTTGTATTCGCGGAGACTTCCTCGTGGAAAAGTTTTGGTGACATACAGAAGATTGTCCACAGCGCACAGTCTCCGGAGATGTTCACCCAGATCATACGAGGAGCATTTAGATTCCATTCGAGCAAATATTCTGCTCGCTGCGTTGAATATGCTGGGCTGCTTTCATCGTGACGTCGGGGGTTGCAACTCTCGATTTCTTCCAGGTAATTTCCCAATGGTCCATTCAGCATATCATGGACGGGTTTAGGAGACATCCGTGACTTCCAAAAACCAGTAGGACATTGCTGCAAGTTGTGTTAAGGGAAATCGTGAATGACTGGCAACGGGGGTAGTGTCGATAGAGGTGTGATTCTAGGCCCAAGGTCTTTGATGGCTCTTTTTATCATTCCATTTTCGGCATTCGGCGCATCGAATTTTCAATGCCTGCTTCCTTACAGGCCAGTACTTTAGAGTGCATGAGAGCGAGCGAAATACCTTCTTGGTATTTTTGCAGGGTCAATGCAACGAAGGGAATGGAAGCTGACCGTGATGGGAATCGTTAGGACAGCACATCAAAGCGTAGAAACGTACTGTAGCATAACCAAGGCCTTATTACTGAAGCACAAACAGTCGCGATGTCGTATTCGAGATGTGGCGCTCAAGCAAAACGTCCTGTTGGGATTAATCTCATCTTCTGTAGCAGATGAGATTCGAAGTGTATTGAGAGGAGGCACAAACGTTTATCCTGTCTGGTTGAAGGAATTTGTAAATCTGACAGCTCGAGTAGTCTGCATTCCTAAAGCCCCCATAGCATCCCATGTTTTATACACTTCAAGCCGTTCCCGCGCACGACCTCCGAAGGTCTAGAATGCTTGAATAGTTTCAGCCAGATTGTATTTCTTGACGGACCATACAGCTTCAAGTTCCAGAAGTCCATATGTCTGGGAGCAATGCGGACCTGCGGCGCGGAGTCGTATTCCATTAGGATCCATAGAGGAAATGCATACCCAGAGAGAGGAATGACAAGCAGAGAGGAGAGTTGTAGAGGACAACGTTTGACCCGAGCGGAGTTTCAAATACCGGTCTGGTCTATGACTGCAAATTTCTGTGCTCTCACTAGACTTCACTTCTTCAATCTTCTTGTCGAGTCAACATTATACAGTCGTTTTCTTGGGGTCGAATTATATGTAGTCAGGCAGCAACTCAGATGTATGCACGCGAGTGTTTGCGCCCATAGTCATCCACTCCATCAGCCATCAGTGATCGGAATTTAGCGGCATGAAACTAGCGTTCCCCTCTTGAAAATTTCCACCATCAGCTTGGTTGACTATTCGTTGTAAAATGTGAGTTCATGACCTTTCCTGTGCAGCACGATGAAAAACCGTTTTGCATATCATCTTCCGAAGTGCTTGTCTTTCGAGGCTAGCACGATGAGGATTATATTCATTCAAGTCCCTGACCTTTCCCTCTTTTCTCCTCCAAGCGTTGTCAGTCTCGTTAACTTTGCTATATCTCTTAGGTTTCTTCCATTACAGTTATTTTGCGCTGGATAGCAACTCATTGTGTAATATTATAACTTACTACACGGTAAATGACATACTCGCTTCTATGTGAAGAGACGTTAGAGTCTTTTTGATGAAATTTATACTACGTAACGGAAGTTGTGAGCCTTGTCTGCTAAGACGCGTGTATCGACCTGTTCATGAGGGGATGGTACTCCATGCTTCTTGTCTCTGCGCTTGTTCTCGACGCGGTAGGATATCTGAATATGAAATGAGCCTGAAGGTCCGATGAAGGGAGCCAAATGTGCTCACAGAGAGAATCAGACAGCACAAAGCTGCTAAGAACTCAAGTGCGCAGGACACTTCACGAAACCGAGAAGTCAGTACTACACCGTAGGAACATAACGCGATCTAATTACCAGCAAAGCCTTTCCTGCAATAAGAGACAATGAGCTCAAGGCACTTTTAAGGTAAACAGCTGGCTTACCTGTAAGTAGGACCTTCTATCTTGGGGAAAATATGCGACCCCAGTATGCTTCCGCACTGGCCAATAGCCATGAACATCGGTATCCCCACGGCCTTCTTAGTCTCTGTCCCAAGGTTATGGGCGTCTGTTGAGTTTGCTCGTTAGCACTGAAGTGACCCCAAAAGTGAACAAGGTAACGTACACCATGCGATAATACCTGCGATTGTCGTGTAGGTTCCACTGGTTATACAGAACGTAGCAAAGTAGCGAACACCAGTGTTATCTGGAACTGTAAGTAGAATCCTGCACATGTATTGTGGTAAACGTATATGCTCCTTTCGGGTCGGAAAGATGACTTACAAGTATCCTACCCCACCAACAGCACTTGCCAAAGTCATTGCAATACCTCGACTAGCAGAGATTCATCAATCATGATCTGCCATCTCTGTTGACTTGTTCTCACCTTTGCAAACGGTCCGAAGTATAAGCTACACATGTCAAAACCAACGCCGCAACAGCATATGGCGGTACCGTCAATAACTGAGCAAGAGCGTTTGCTATGGTCATGTAACGTAAGAAAGTGTTTAAAGGCACGAACAGCCAGACGCACTATATCCAAGGGTAGTCAGAATGGTAGGCAGAAATGCAGAAACTGAGGCGAGCGAATTGTTCAAGCCAAAGTAAATGACGCCTCCGACCCAAACCTGATGAAGAAAATCGGTTAAGCAAGCCCAGTGAAGCTAACGTTGACTTCATGATCAAGACTTACTCTCCAATCGGTGAATGCCAGCCAGATATGTGCTTTACATGACAACAAATATGAGCATGGTCAAAATGAGGGAAGCCGTAAGCCAAATTTGGCGAACCTTTCGTTATCTGTTGGCCATGATCTGCGGTAGCCCTTCGACCTGCCCTCGCTAGCGCAAGTCTACGCTCTCTTTCATTAAATATCTGAGTCGATTCTGGCCGATTTGGTAGGTAAAGCAGCGTGAACAGTGCAAGAAGGACGGTAGGGAGGCCCTGTCAGCAAGTCAGTTATCAGCATTTCTCGGAACGTGGTCTCACACTACCTCTACAATAAACAGCAACCGCCATGTTGAAATAGCTATGTCAGCATGTTGTACACCAAATGCGATGAGACCTCCAAATGCTATTACGAGGGTTCATATCCGTAGACGCCAATGAATTTCTAGAAAGCACTTACCTCCCGCTATTGCTGCGAAGCCGAACCAGTAGGCCATCTACGAGTGATCAAGATAAGAATCTGGCAGGAAACGGCAATCATTAGTCTGCTCTTACACGCAACCCCATTTCCTCTGATGTGTAGAATAATGCTGTCGCAAAATGAGTGAGATGATCTTAAGGCAAATACACCGACTCTCACAGAAATACAAAGGTATCGCTGGTCCAAAAGCGGCTTCAAAAACGCCGAGGAAGACTCTGGCGGCAACAAGACTACCCAGGTTCCAGGCAGTAGACTTACGAGCATACATGTTTAGTGCCTCGATGTCTTACAAGTCAGAAAACGACTCACCATAAGAGTAGATGCCAGACCCCATCCCAGGGTCGCTCCAGCCATCCAAACTCGGGGAGGAACGAGCTTCGAACCTACGGTTGCAGGAACTTGACAAAGGATCTACAGTTCCCCCCGGTAAAGAAGTAGTTCATACCAAACACGAAAGACTTCGATACGTACATACGAAAAGAAGAAAGCGGTATTGACCCAGTCAAAGTACACTCCAGTGGGATCTCCATCTGGAAGTGTGTCCTCTGGCAAGCCTTGAAGCCGCTTCAAACAGAAAGAGTCAAATGACGAGTATAAGGCATGCAATTCCAGGCCCCTTACTGCGTTTCCAAGATTAGATCGGTCCAAGTAAGCAAAGAGATATAGGAGACATGTCAGAGGTAAGATTCTCCAGTCTAGTTTACGAACGAGGCGCTTCTCTTCCTCTAGAGTGAACCTGTCGTCCTCTATGCGGGATTCAACATCGAGCTCGGAATCAAGAGGTCGCCTGGAAAGGTCTTTCCTATCCTCTTCCGGAGCAGACATGGCGGTTTAGAGAGAAGAGTGTTCTAGTACAGGTGACTCGAATTCTGCGCTCCAGTAGACATATGGTTGATGGAAGCCAATATGAAGTTATTTTCGGCCGATAACCCAGTCCGAGAGCAGAGACATCCAAAAAATGGCTAGGGCATAGGTATTTATTAGTACTACCGTTAGAGTTGCAGGACAGATCTAATGTCTTTACAAAGTATTGCCATATTTTACCTCCTGAATGGGTACGATAAAAGCTTCCAACCCAAGACTTCAGATCGTGGTGGTACCGTGGATGAAGCCAGACATTTCAGTTTTTTGCAGGGGGGTTGAACGGTCTATTCAAAATCCACTACGATCTTTTCATGTACCATCGTTAGCTCTGGTATTGCCCATTGTAGAGGTCACTAAAACCCGACTTCCGGAAGAGAAGGAGGCAATCATGATGCGACCTGTCATTTACGTAAGCGGGATGTCCTCGTTGAGCAAGGGCGTTCTGGAAATTTTGGTTCAGTACTTGCTTCTGGTCTACAGCAGGCCATCGGTCGTACAGCGTCAAGGGCAGCTGTAGAACTCACCACAAACCGCCGACACGCGTTGCGAAACTACATTTCGACTTGAACGATCAGCAATGGACGCGGACTATGAACAGGATGGAGAGTATGCTGGACCCTCCCCACACCCCTACCTGCACGAGCCCCTCCTTCACATCTCGAATCTGCCTCACTATGTGACCGATGAAAACTTGGCCATGGCTCTAGTGTCGTGTGGCCCATTCCGGCCAAAGATACCGCGTGGAAATAGCACAGGAAACTTGACGGGCATAATCGAGTTCAGAGATCTTGAGAAGGGTGAGCCTGACGATCTCTATCGCACCTAGACGCGACGTTGCTGATTTCAATGTGCACTCTTCTAGCCGAGAAAGCGTTAGCAACATTGCAATCGCGTCCTATCCCAGGATATCCTAATCAAATACCCCTCGTCCTCTCTCCTTACCCGCCAACTAGCCCACCCACTCCTCTGCCACCGCCGTCGGCATCGTCCAGGCTGGTCAAGCATCTCCCACCTGGCTTCTCGGACTCTCTCCTCTACGATTTGTTCCGCCCCTATGGTGCACTATCTTCCGCACACGCTCAGACGCAGTTCGGCCCTGAAACTGGAATTGTGGAGTTCTGGAATGAAGATGATGCCAGGCGCGCGGAGTCAGATATGCACATGCGAGATATACAAGGATACACCATTGCTGTTCAGATATATGTTCCACGACGCGCTCCCAGTGGTGCTGACTTCAACACGGCAGCGCCAGCTTTCATTCCTAATGGGTCGATGGCCCCATATTCTCCTCAAGTAGGTCCAAATGTCATCGCGTGAGAATACAATAACTCACTCCTATCTAGTATTCCCCTCGCTCGCCACCTGCCCGACAGCTATCTTTTGGTAATAGCCGAAGCCCACCCATCAATGCTGGATTCATGCATGGCCCTGGTCAACAAGTGCAAATTGCACCTATTGTAGGACCTGGTTCAAATAGCCACAGTGGTTTGATTGATCCATGCAATCTTTTCTGCAAAGTATGCATCCCCTCTACCCACGACGAGCTGAAACTGATCGACTGGATAGAACCTCGACCCTGCTATCGACTCAAACGATCTCTTCAGCCACTTCCGTCAGGTTTGTTCTCAATTTATGGCTCTTTACACTTTGTGGCTGAATGACACTATCCAAGTTCGGACAAATCGTCAGGTCAGTGCTCAGTCGATATGACCCCAACACGAACTTGGTACTAATACTACTATCTATTCTAGTGCCCGAGTCATGCGAACAGACACTGGAGAAAGCCGCGGATTTGGATTCGTCTCTTTCCAGGCCCCTGACCAAGGTTTGTGCGGTACCTCTTTACATAGTGCCCAACTTACTTTTCGCTAGCGACTGCGGCTATGCACGCCATGAATGGACGGATGCTTGGGTCGAAGCAAGTTGTTGTTCGTTTACACGAACCTAAACAACTTCGTCAAGAGAAGTTAGCTCAAAGGTTCTCTGGACACAACGGCCATCCTCGCAGTGCAAGCGGAGCAACAAGCCCCACTGGCAGCGAGGCAGACAATTACAGTAACTGGGGCAGCCCACGTCAACGTTCAGTTACTCTGGGATCCCCCAATCGTCCGGATAGAGGTCGTAGAGGTAGTGGCAGCTACTATAATGTGAGCACGTCTTTCTCTGTGCACATTACGGTGTCTCACCTCTAGTGATAGGCTGCGCTTACTGGCACATTGAACCTGCCTATGCGCTATGATGATCTTTCATCGCTTTCTCCAGTAGTTCGCAAGGAGGTGCTTACTGGGGAATTCAGTCGTCGTGTTAAGACTCTGGACTTGGTTCGGCCCGAGGAAGTCGAGTCCATTGTGGAGGCTCTTGTTGCGACCTCACTGACTGATGTTGTGGCTGCATTGGATAGCCAAGACAAGCTTGTTGCGCAGGTGCAGACTGCACAGGCTTCTCTTACCAAAAAGACTCGCTCTGGCTCCGGGTCGCAAGATTCACGAGTTCTTGATCCTGCAGCATTGGCTGCCACGGCAAGTGCTCCAGAGCATCCTTCCACTCCCATTTCCGCAAACGAATCACTATCTACACCTCCTCGAACATCTTCGCCTTCCGGTTCTGTACCTCCTGGGTCTGAGAGAGATCGAATGTTTGCTGCTATCAGTAAACTTGAATCAGCAAATCAGGAGGACTTGACTGAGCTTATGATGAGCTTGCCAAAGCGAGATCGTGCTCTGTGTTTATTCAACGCGGAGATACTGAGAGTGAAATTGGCGGACGCAAAGATGGTGTTGGAGAGTGACGAAGGAGAGGAGCCAGAGATGCCTGTTATACCTTCCACTCCTCAAGGCAAGAAAACGTCGCCTTTGTCCAAGGTAGATGCCTCTCCCCGGACTCCCGATCTGTCCTCTCGCGGTCCTTCCGCTGTTTCGTCGCCGATGCCCGCGACTCCTGGAGGGGCAGCAGCAAAGGATTCCAGTGCCTATACTTTAGAGAGCTTGTCCAAGTTGCCTTCCCAAGAGATTATCAAGCTCGCCATTGCTGGAACGACCCCTGGATTGCCTATTCCTAAGGCAGACCCTGCTATGGTGCAAGAGACGAATGACTGGGTGGATTCCTTGCAGCACTTGAACGAACCCAGGAGGAAACAGCAAGTCGGAGACAAGTTGTCAGTTTCTCGTTTTGTTACATACATACTGCTGTGGACTCATGGATTACTTCTGTTACAGGACCAAGATCATCAAGTCGTTCGGTATTAGAAGCTCTGTAAGCAACAATGTTAGTCAGGGTGGAAGATCTCACTAAATTGACATTTATGCAACAGGGTAAAGTCACGCTTGCGCTGCTTGACAAGGAAGATCTGCGTGGACTGGCGCATCTTATGCAGAGCTACCCTGAAGTATTGAAGGAGAAGGCGTTACATCTGTAAGATGGTGCCGATTATTTCTTGGTTTTCCACCTTGTCCACATATTTTTTCTGATTTCTTTCTACCAAATGGAATCCCCACGTAAACTATACAGGATCAGACACTCTCATAATATATACCTATTCCTGACCTATCCCTCTTTCCCTTAGTGTGCGCTTTTTATATACCGGCTTTCTCGTTACGACCTATCACGAATACATTTGTCTCTTATCACAGTCGCCGCGTGTATGTTCAGAAGGTACTCTTCTGCGTGCATTGAAATTGAAACCATCAGACTCGGCCTTCCCGGTTTAGATCGCCTCTACTGCAGTGGATTTACGTTGTATAATGAGTTTAGCGTCTCGGATCTGACGTGCACAGTCGGGACTGTTTGAGGCTTTTCCTGGTGAGAGTGCGTCTGAGGCTCCTTTGTAATGCTGCGTTTTCTCTTGTTGATTTTCAATCCCAACGAAGCGAGATGCTATGGTATGTAAGTGTCTAGACCATGAGGACAAGAGCAGATAAAAAAGAATACCCACCAGTGATAAAGGAGTCGATACATCTAGATTTGGGAACGTCTTCGAGGAGTAGATTTGGAATGGTTTCCCCCAGCATTCTGCCAAAGCCTGAGAAGAGGACGTGCCGAGGAGAAAGGTAGGCGACGTCATATCTAACTCGAACAGACGATATCGCATCACGAATTTGCCCTCCGTACGGACGACCAGATTCTAGTTTCGAGCTTAGTGTTGTAAGGAGGACTTCAAAATGACGATAGACTCACGCCAAAGGAGAACATCATTTGCTCCTCCCCCATCCAAGTCACAGTAGTTGGTTGAACGAAGGTATCCCCAACAAATAGTTCGCTGGTCAGTCGGGTGGATTCGAAAACGAATGTATCTGCATTGATGATATGGCACGGGCGTTCTCTAGTCTGTCGATCTGGAATCCCATTTAACGGATAAAGCTCTGCCGCGCATACTAGCGTGCTTGCTGACTGCTCGACGAATCTGGTTGACATGCAATTTCAGAAGAAGAAAATCTCTCGAATGAATGAGATAAAGGAGGACGTACTGTGGGGAAAGCGGGATCCAAGGCGCTTGCAGATGCTGGCGAGATGAAAACGACAACGACACAACTGCAGGGGGATCTATCGGCCTCAGGTCTACTGCAGCGGCTCTGAAGAGAGATACGGTTAGCTCTTAAACCCTTTAACGCCGAGCAGAGCAGATCGTGCGTACTTTCTTCCTTTCTTTGGTGCTTGAATCTCTCTGAATATAATACCTATCTCGTCTCCATTTGCTTTGCGCCAGTGATGGATAGTGAGTGGCTGGAAGGGATGGGCGTTTGTCATGTTAGGCTAGGGGGGAAGAGCACTACTAAGAAGGCACGGAGGGGTGGATGGGGTGGATGGCCAGACGAGTCGCTGGCTGTCCAGGCGTCGGCGATGATATGTATGCTGGCGGGCTCACTGGCAAGCTTGTCCTGACAAGTACTTGTAAGGAAGCTTACTGGACGCCACGACAGAACGTATATCACATTTTCTCGCAGACTCTATTCGGACCGAGAAGTCAAAGTACTCGTGCATGGTCTCATGCGCGCGATTGTTTCGCAAGAGAAGTCGATTCGACATGAAGAGGATGTTGGCAAGAAACAGTGCGATGTTGTCCCCAAATCAAGCGCCTCGTGTCGCTCGCAAATGCCTCGTGCATTGTGATTGTATTAGCCTTGGAGTAGAGAACGTACTACTCGCGAGATGGAGGGAAATCTAAGCGGCATAGGACATTCGTTAGACAGTAGTTCTCCGACCCAATCTCAAGCTGGAATGCGAACATTTTGACGGTTGACAAGGAAAACGGAACTTGATCGGAAGACGGTGAGAAAATTCTTGATGCTTTCTTCGCTTGTAAACCAATTCAAGGCGGAGCTAACCACCATCTGCAGGAACGAAACGCGGCCTGTTGTGAACAACTTGACTTTCGAGGGGGGCACCTCCAAAAGAGAGTTTGAAAAGATACGCCTAGACTCTACTAGACCTCCTACATGTCATCATGCCGTCTTCAAGAGTGTGGTAGGGGTCTGGCTACGAGACCATTGAAAAGATTCCACAAGGTCCAAAAGTTTATTCCAAGAGCCACACCCAGAAGCGTTGGAACATTCTGGCAAATGTTATATTATAGCGGGAAGCGAGCTCAACAGGTAGTCTGGTGATGTCATATTGAGTGAATGGTAAGATAAAACGGAAAAAGGAGGGTACGTGCCCATCAATACATTGCCGCGACCGCTATACGTACCCATCAACCCTCGGCCGTATCTATACAACTCTCGCAAATGTGTTTTCTTTTCGGCCGATAAGCTCATCTGAACTTGAGAAATGATATATATACACGTCATCCTCCATATTCCCTGGAAGGGGGGCTGGGTTAACAAGGGGAAAAAATCACAGTGGAAGAAGCATCACAAAAGACGCACACCAATGACAGGAGCGACACAGTATAGTTGGTACAGATCACATTCACTCTCTGTCAGAAAGATGGCATGAATAGCACTCAAAGAAGCCATCCAGGCCTGCTCATCATTTTCCACAAAATCTGCATACAGTCTCAGACGAGCCGCATTCGATAATGCGTGTGCCATGTACACGAGCCATGCCTGTGGATCTGCCAGCAGCACTGGGGGCAAATGGGTGGGAAAGTAATTGATAATAACAGACAGTGCTAGCAAGTCAACGCCAGGATCTGCACACGGGTTAGACAGTCCGTATGGATGAATAGAGGCCACGGACTCGGACCTGTTACTTCGCGGACTAAGACAGTCGCTTGTGTCATCATCGCAAGTGGCGAAGTACGTTGTGCATCCAATCTGTCTTGACTGTCCAAGAATAGTTGAATTGTCTTCCAACCAGGAGGAGGGAGAATGCCCTGTTCAAGTTCATCTTTTAGTGCCGTAGAGGCAATGTACATGAGTAGAGAAAAGCTTACATCCCGATATGATGATGCATCCAATGGCCATGGACAGTCAATGCGCAGATTCGACAGTCCGTACGTATTCTCCACGTCCGAATCCAACATGCCAAGGTGCTGAACGAGCACATAAACTGCCCAAAATCCATTAATCATTTCCCCAGTTTCCGGAGTATTGCGCCCGGCAGGAAGATGACTTATATAGCCGCCTTGTAAGACAACCAATGGAGCTCTTGCAGGGTTTCCTGCTGCATGCACTGTTTGTAATCCTGCTCCTCGCGCCAGACTGGCAGCATTTCCTGTATGGGTTCTAGCCTCCATCATGGTCCCTTGGCGCATAAAGTAATAAGCTAACAAAACCTCAGCTTGAAGTATGTGAAGAATTCGACGGGGATTGGCCTCGTCTGCGATTAAATCCGTTGCTCTATCATGTAGGGCCACGTTAAGGAGAGGAATTTCGATGGAGTGGAATGGGGAGTCAATGGGAGAAAAATGACATCCCCAAAGGCAGGCTGCAGCGATTACTGCTTCACAAGGACGAGTAGGATCATCAGATGCCAGTATAGCTACACTAGCGAAGTGATCTTCATCTAAGAAGAATCCGAATTGGGTGGCGGTTTGCCTAAATGTCTGAATACTTCAAGGGAATCAGTCCCGCAGGTATTAGTAATGTATTTTCAAACAAACATACAGTGTCCGAATACATTGCGTTGGAGATTTGGTTAGTGCAGCTTGTCCAGGGCCAGTAATCCTCCTATGAAAGGCTTCTGATGGACTGTAAGTGCCTGGGATGCCCACAACTGAGGGGGGAATTAACCTTCTAGAGTCCTCGGAAGACGTTCCGCAGAGTTCGAGGGCGTTCGTGCGGTGCCAGAGGACGGCTCAGCGAGATGGGATTGGGCATGGACAAGTGTTTCTTGTCGTTCTTGTTCCAGTGCTGCGACCTGATTTTGTAGCAAAGAAATGGTGTCCTTAAAATAATGATAACGAGATCGTCCTCGAGGGTCGTCGTATTCGCAATCTGTTTGCTGAATACTAGTCAGATATATCTATATGCGACTCAGCAAGTATAACGACGTGCCTTGGGATCGTCCAAGCATGGTCCACATTTTGGCTTTTCCCCGTCGCATTTCTGGTGGCCAACAAAAAATAGTTCAAGTCACAGACGACTGATCATTTGTTAAATCGGATCCCGACGTACGATTTTGAACGACCTAGGAAAGGGTTATTAGCGAGATGCTCGTCTCCCGAGTTCGCGGTAATCAGCAACGCACCTGCAGACTCTACATGCAGAGCCTCTCTTCAGTGGCCCAGATTTCGCTTTTCCAGTCTGTGGGGATATGGTCGAGACTCCTTGCTGCATCGTGTACACTAGAGATAGTGGTGGTTGCAGGGTAAGGCGTGTATGGGCTTATGTAGAAACCGTGGGCGTTTGCATTTGGAATTTCGGAAAAGAGAGTTATTGAAATAGGTAGCGCCTGTGGCCATGGTTCTGCTGTGAGAAGCCCCCTCGTAGTGTCCTTCTAATGGGATGACGAAAGCAGTGTTGTATTGCTACCCATGACTTTACGCTTAGACCAGACTCGCCGTCCCCCCGAGGCTGTGAGGACCTGGAGCACAGGACTAACTGTCGCGCATTCCCACGAATCTTGCGAGCCATCTTAAACAAGATTGAAGCTGGCAGTTCCCTGACACCAAACGCACGGGAGCTATCGTAAAGAGATGAGAATAAACATAGGGGACCAGGTCCGAGGTGAGGGAATGTAACCAGCCCAAAAACACGACCAGATATCGACTGGGAGGTTACTACGCCCCCCACCACCATCAACCTCCCTCACATCGATAACTCGTCGATCCACTTCGTTTTTCCTCTAGCTTTTGCTGCAATCTGTCCTCATAATACACTGTAAAGTCTTTGCAGACTGTTGTGGTACAGTATTCTC
>Ga0247730_1000558_pt1 | contig 25945 bp, 21 predicted proteins | sample UWRJL073202C2_FD_180959 | JGI IMG/M metagenome (GOLD analysis project Ga0247730, IMG submission 180959) | Plant litter microbial communities from Arlington Agricultural Research Station in Wisconsin, United States - UWRJ-L073-202C-2 | ecosystem: Environmental > Terrestrial > Plant litter >... | reverse complement strand
GGTTGCAGCCAGAACCTCCTGGGCCTTGGATTTTTCCGCATCCTTCAACAGCGGGAAATAGAAGGCATCGCCATTGGTGGAGATGATCTCGTTGACGCCGAGCCCCGGCAGGCAGGTATAGTCCGTACCGGCCTTCTGGCCGGCGAGCTGGAACTCGCCCTGCGCCCAGTCGCCCATGATCTGGCCGCCGGCCTTGCCGGTGATCACCATGTTGGTCGCCTGGTTCCAGTCCTGGACATTGGTGCCCTTCGACATCCGCCGGGCATCTTCCGCCGCCTTGAACACCTTGGCCACTTCAGGGCCGGCGGCAAGCTTGGCATCCTTGTCGGCATAGACTTTCTGGTAGACGTCCTTGCCGCCGATGGCGATCATCAACACGCCGAAGGCCCCGTTGGCCTGCCAGGCTTGGCCGCCGACCGCCAACGGCACGATTCCGGCCTTTTCCAGCGCCGGCGCGGCCGCGACAAATTCGTCCCAGTTTTTCGGAACGGCGACGCCGGCGGTCTTGAAGGCTGCGTTGGAAAGCCATAGCCACTGCCAGGAGTGGATGTTGACCGGCGCACAATAGATCTTTCCATCAATGGTGCAGGAATCAAGCAGACTTGCCGGTCTGATAATATCCTTCCAGTGATCGCGGGTGGCGACATCGGTCAGATCCCGCATCAGCCCGGACTGGGCCAGTTCCTCGGCCTGACGGCCATGGTTGAACTGGGTGGCCGCCATCGGGTCGCCGCCGGTGATGCGGCTGACCATGATGGGCCGGGCGGTGCCGCCGGACCCGGCGATGGCCCCGTCGACCCATTTATTGCCAGTGGCGTCAAACGCCTTGGCCAGTTCTGCGACGGCAGCGGCTTCTCCTCCCGAGGTCCACCAATGCGTCACTTCCAGGTCTGCAGCCTGCACCAGGCCGAACGGCATGGCGACAGTGGCGGCCAAAACGGCCGCGAATGCACGAATATTCATTGAGTCTCCTCCCTCACTGAAACGTTGCAGTAAAAACCTATGGTAAGCGGTGTTGACACGCAACTGCCCGGATCCAAATAATTTGTATTTGACTGCAGATACTTATCTGTAGTTGCATAAAACATCACGCCCCGGCGACCTTTTCGCGACGCAACAGATAGCGGTCACTATTTTCAACGTATTGAATGTAATCACCTATCATTTGCGAGATCGGTGCCAAAAAAGCCCTAAGCCGGCAAGTTGAAAAAAGAATCTGTTGCAGTGCCGTGCAGCAACCAGTGGATACAAAGAATTTGCGAATGCTAAAAATCGCTGGCTTTTTTACCTGCAACGTTACAGTTTCTGGCAAGATCTCCGGCTCGCGATCGGTGATCGCCACGCCGGGAGCACAGGTGTATGGATGGCTGCGGACGCGGATGAAATCGGATAGCAAAGAGCCCATGCATACTGAAAATGGCGACACGCCCGCCGATTCGCCGTCCGACGCGCGTGCAAGACCAACCTTGAAGACGATCGCCTATATGACCGGTCTTGGTGTCACCACCATATCGCGGGCATTGAAAGACGCGCCCGATATCGGCGCCGACACCAAGCAGCGGGTGCGGATGATCGCCAACCAGATAGGGTATCAGCCCAACCGGGCCGGCGTCCGCCTGCGCACCGGCAAGACCAACGTGATCGCGCTGGTTCTCAGCATCGAGGAAGAGCTGATGGGGTTTACCAGCCAGATGGTGTTCGGCATTTCCGAAACGCTGGCCGGCACGCCCTATCATCTGGTTATAACGCCGCACAGCCACAACCACGACCCGATGGGGCCGGTGCGTTATATTCTGGATACCGGTTCGGCCGACGGCGTCATCCTGTCGCGCATCGAACCGGACGATGCACGGGTCGGCTTGCTGATCGAACGCAACCTGCCTTTCGCCACGCACGGTCGCACCGACATGGGCATCAGCCACCCATTTCACGACTATGACAATGAATCCTTTGCCTATCACGCTGTCGAGAGACTGGTGTCGAAGGGACGGCGGCGGATTGCCCTGCTGCAGCCGCCCGGCAAGCTGACCTATAGTGCCCATATCCGAACGGGGTTTGAGACCGGCTTGCGTGATTTCGGCGCCCTGGAAATACCCCTGGCAAACGTTACGACCGAGACGTCGCTCGACGGCATTCGCGCGTCCTGTGAAACGATGATGCGGTCCGACCATGCCCCGGATGGCCTGATTTCCGCAAGCGGCAGTGCCACGATCGCCCTGGTCGCCGGGCTTGAGGCGGCGGGTAGACGGCTGGGCCCGGACGTCGAGGTGGTGTCGAAGCAGTCGGCCGAATTTCTCAACTGGATTCGCCCGGAAATCCACACCGTCAACGAGGATGTCCGCCATGCCGGACGTGAACTGGCCAAAGCCGTGATCGCCCGCATTGGCGGCGCGAAAATTGAAGACCTGCAGAGTATCAGCAAACCCGCCTGGTCTCGCCTGTCACCCGGCGGATGATGGACAAACGAAAGCCCGCCAATGAATTGGCGGGCTTTCCTGATGCATCGAATGAGCGCGGGATTCAGGCCTGATGGCCGAGACCGCTGCCCCATGGGCCGTGGTGAATGTCCTTGCCGTCAATCCGGTCGAAGCCGTGAGCGCCAAAAAAGTCGCGCTGGGCCTGGATCAGGTTGGCGGTGCCGCGGCCGCGGCGGTAGGCGTCAAAATAGCCGAGCGCCGAAGCGATTGCCGGAACCGGCAGGCCGGCGAGCACAGCGGTGGACACCACCTTGCGCAGGGCGGCATCGGTGTCCTGGACGATCTGCGCGAAAGCGGGCGTGACGATCAGGTTGGCGACATCAGGCGCCTTGGTGAAAGCGGTGGTGATTTCATCCAGGAACTGCGAGCGGATGATGCAGCCGTCGCGCCAGATTTTTGCGATCACCGGCATCGGCAGCGACCATTTGAACTCCCGCGACGCTTCGGCCATCACCGCAAAGCCCTGAGCGTAGGCGCCGACCTTGGCGGCCAGCAGCGCATTTTCCAGGTCCTTGATGAAGGCCGCCTTGTCGGCAACGTCCAGTGGAGCAACCTTTGGCAGGCCAAGGATCTTTTCGGCGGCTTCGCGTTCGGTCTTCATCGACGAGATTGAACGGGCAGCAACGGCGGCTTCGATCGCAGTGGCCGGAACGCCCATGTTCTGCGCCTCGATCGCCGACCATTTGCCGGTGCCCTTCTGGCCGGCCTTGTCGAGGATCAGGTCGACAATCGGATTGCCGGTCGATGGATCGGCCGCGCGCAAAACCTTTTCGCTGATCTCGATCAGGTAGGAATTGAGGCGCCCCTTGTTCCACTCGCCGAATACGTCGGCAATTTCCGTGGCACTCATGCCGAGACCGTCGCGCAGAATGCCATAGATTTCGGCGATCATCTGCATGTCGGCATATTCGATACCGTTGTGGATGGTTTTCACGAAGTGACCGGCGCCGTCATTGCCGAGCCAGGCGACGCAGGGTTCGTCGTCGTATTTGGCCGCAATCGAAGTCAAAACCTTTTCGACGCGCTTGTAGGAATCTTCGGTGCCGCCGACCATGATCGATGGGCCATGACGGGCACCTTCTTCACCGCCGGACACGCCCATGCCGATGAAGGTGAAGCCGCTGTCCTTGAGGTTGTCGAAGCGACGCATCGTATCGCGGAAATTGGCGTTGCCGGCGTCGATCATGATGTCGCCGCGATCAAGGAACGGCTTCAGCAGTTCCATCTGTTGATCGACCGGCTCACCGGCCTTGATCATGATGATGATCGGGCGTGGCGGGCGGATGGCGGCGACGAAGGATTCAATCGTCTCGCAAGGAATCAGCTGGCCCTGAAGCGCACCGGCATTGGCATAGAATTCGCGGGTCGCTTCCGGCGACCGGTTAAAAACCGCGATCTTGTTGCCTTTTTCCGCAATATTGAGCGAAAGGTTCGATCCCATCACACCGAGACCGATCAGTCCGATTTCTGCCTGTTCCACGCTTGAATACTCCTGTGCTATTTGCCGGAGTTGTGGCATTCAAATCGGCAGACGGCAAGATCGAATGGTCCGAACCGCTTGAAATTTGTGCATGGCAGACGTCGCCTAAACGGGTAGCTGCGCAATTTTACGGCCATGCCAAAACTTGTGTTCCGACGGCTTTCCATGAAACGAACGGCAGTGTCTTACCTGCGGTCATCCCCGCCCGACGAGGGTTCCGACTAGGCGGCGAGGACCTCGCCCATGATGCTCAGATCCTGGAGAACCACCAGGGCGCCAATTACCACATTGCGGCCCGACCGCAGCGGCGTCATGCGACAGCGCGTGGTGATCACGTCCTCATCGCGCTGACGACGCTTGACGAAATCGACGGTTTCTCCCGAAAAGCACTTATCGAACTGCTCCTTGGTGCCAACCTCAAACCTGTGCTCGCCGATCAGATCGGAAATGTGCCGGCCGATCAGGTCAATTGGTCTGAGGTTAAGATGATTAGCATTTTCGGGATTGGAATAGAGATAGCGATAATCGGTGGTAATGACCGCGACGCGATCCGGGAGGCCGTCGAGAATCGCCTCATTGAGAAAGTTGTCGTCGCGCATGAACGGCCCGGATGGCTCTATCTCGGCCTCGACAGCGACGGCGCTCTCATCCGACGTTTCGGAAAAATACCGGTTGATCAAGAGGGACAGTGCCGACGTGTGGCGGACGACGCAAGACCGGTCGGACGCATCCTCGCGGATCAGGTTGCTGACGAACTGCAGCTGCATGGAGACTTCATAGGCGTTGCCGGCCTTGTAGGCGATAATGAGAGCAATCAACGGCTCGAGATCGCGGTCCAGTATGCGGACCAGTTCGTCATTTCCTGTGCGGACAGCTTGTTGCAGCTGCACGCACTTTACGGAAAATGCTTCAAACAGCGACGATAAGATACCTTCCGGATTCCCCTGCAACACAACAAGCCACCATTCCACTGCGGCGTACCGACTGAAATCGGCCGCCTTACGCATCTCGACTTGCATCGCTTTTGTCGAACGCTTCCAAGGAATGCGATAACATGAACTCTCCTCACATTCAATCCGCCAACTTTGGCCGGAGTGGTCAGGGGCACACGATCCTGTATCTCAGGCAGCCCTGGCACGGCGCCGATCGTTGGTTTCGTGGATGACCGTCAAAGCCCCAATCAGGCTACCGGACGGCGAATAGGAGGGCGTCATGCGGCAGCAGAACACCTTGGTCTGCTTCCTTGTGGTATCGGCATAGGTGTAGGTCATTGTCTCTCCGGCCATGCACCGATCGAGGCCATCCTTGAAGCCGCCGTGAAATTGCTGGGAGCCGACGAAATCGGAGACGTGGCGACCAATGACATCGCCCTTTTCAAATCCAAGATAGGCAGCATTGGCGGCATTGCTGAACAGCACCCGGTACCCTGGCGCGACCACCAATACGCGATCGCTGAGCGAGTCCAGAAACGGTTCCTCAGGCAGCACAGCCCCGTCGCCGCCGTTGTCCTGATTGGTTTCCAGCAAGATATAGCGCCTGACAAGCGTCTCCAGCAAATAGCTGTTGCGGACCACGCAGCCATGGTCTTCCGCTTCCTCGTTCAACAGATCGATCGCAAGTTTGAACTGTGCCTGGATCTCTTCGGCATTGCCGGTGTGACGCTCGGTAATGGCTTCGAGCAGCGGGTCGATTTCCCGGTCGAGACAGGCAATCCGTGCTGCATCATTGTTGCGCACAGCGAATTTCAAATCGGTATATTTGGACCAGAACAGATCAATTAAAACTTTCAAAACAGCACTCCCGCCGCCGCTACGATTGATCAACGAAAGCGGCAGGGTACATTCAGACGAAAGGACTTTAACGTACAAAAACGTACCATTGATTTTTAGTCTGACCTTTTTTGGGCAAACTGAAACCGGCTGGCGCCGACACAAGGTTGTCCCCAGCCCCTGACGAGATGGATCGCTGCGGCAAAGGACTACAGCTTCTTCTTGATGTTCCAGCGGTCATGATACCACAGCCACTGTTCCGGGTTTTCACGCACCCAGCTTTCGACCTTGTCGTTCAGCATCTGCGCTGTCCCCTGGACATCGAGCGCGCCTTTTTCGTCACGCGGCAACTCCATCTTCGGCTCGATCTCCAGCCGGTAGCGGTTGTCGGGCAGACGGATGCAGCGGGCCGGATAGACCTCGCAGCCGAACTGGCGCACCAACTTTGCCAGCAGCGGATTGGTGCGGACCTTGTTGCCGAAGAACAGCGTATGCAGCCCCTTGCGGAACTTCTGATCGACCAGCACGCCGACCCCGCCGCCAAGTTCCAGCTGCCGGGCGATGGCAAACGAGGAGCCGGCATGCGACGGCACCAGATTGCCCATCCGGGCGCTGCGGAAGGAAAACACTTTTTCGGCAATGTAAGGATTGTTGGGCGGGCGGAACAGCACCGTCACCTTCAGTCCGAAGGCAGAGCCGGCCACCGGCAACAGCTCGAAATTGCCGGTATGGGCGGTAAAGACGATGAACGGGCGTGGATTGTCGCGCAGGTCCAGAAAGATCGGTGTGCCCGAGACTTCGATCCGGCCCGGTGTGACTGCCTCGGGATCGAAATCGAACAGCCGATCGAGAAACACGTATTCCGCCGCCAGCCGACCCATGTTGCCCCAGCTCCCCAGGGCAATCTGTTCCAGCTCAGCATCGCTCTTGGCCGGATAGGCGTTGCGCAGATTGACCAGCATCAGCTTGTGACGCTTTTTCAGCTTTGGCCCGATCCAGCGGACCAGCCGGTCGGCAAAGCGGATGGCCGGATCGGCCGGAAACAGTTTGAGAAAACTTAAAAACGCAAACATCAGTTGCGCCGCAATCCATTGCGGAAAGCGGCGCAAAGCCAGAACCACACGGGTGATCAGCATTTTCAACGGATCAATCCATCCGCAATACGATTTTGCCGAACACCTGGCGGCTTTCCATCCGCTCCAGCGCCTTGTCGATGTCCTCGAAACGCACTTCCGTATCAATCACTGGCTTCACGAAGCCGCGCGCCATTTTCTGCATGGCGTCGGCCATGTTTTCCATCCGGCAGCCAAACGAGCCGATCAGCTTCAGTTGCTGCTGGAACAGCATCATCAGGTTGATCTCGCTGGAGACGCCGGAGGTCGAACCGCAGGTGACCAGCCGTCCGCCGCGCTTCAGGCAGAACATCGAGGCAGCAAACGTATCCTTGCCAACGTGTTCGAACACGACGTCGACGCCCTTCTTTTTCGTCAGCTTGCGCACGACGCCTTCAAACCGGTCGACCCGATAATTGATGACGTGATCGGCACCCAAAGCCTTGGCACGTTCGATCTTGTCGTCCGAACCGACGGTCGTGATGACGACACAGCCCATCTTCTTGGCCAGCTGGATCGCCGCCGAGCCGATGCCTGAACCGCCGGCATGGATCAGGATGGTTTCGCCCGGCTGCAGCTTGGCATTGTCGAACAGCATGTGCTCGACTGTCCCGAAGGTCACCGGAGCCAGCGCTGCGGCGACCGCATCGACGCCGGGAGGGGCCGGAACCAGCAGGCGGGCCGGCAGGTTGACCTTTTCCTGGGCAAAGCCGTCAAGGTGGAAACCATGCACGCCGCTGACGTTTTCGCACAAATTGTCGCGACCTGCCCGGCAATGATGACACAGTCCGCAGGTGCGGGCGCCATAGATCGATACCAGCTGGCCCGGCAGCACGTTAGAAACGCCCGGCCCGATGCTTTCGACCACGCCCGAGGCTTCAGCACCGATCACCAGCGGCATCTTGCGCTTGGCGAAAGCCATGCCACGCCAACCCCAGACGTCGATATGGTTGAGCGCCACCGCTTTGACGCGAAGAGTGACTTCGCCTGGACCCGGGGCATCCGGCTCCGGCAGATCGGTGACTTCAAGCTTGCGGTCGTCGACCAGCTGCAAGGCGCGCATTAAAAAATCCTTCACGTTCACGACGCCGCGCATCTTGAAAAAAGACGCACAGGGCGCTGCGGTAGTTCATTTACGGCTGCGCGACCGGAAAACCCTGAAGGTCCGCCGGTCGCGCAGTGGTTCAAAATATTTTCGCAGATCCGATTAAGCCGGTTCAGCCGTCATGACAAGGCTTGCATTCTGGCCGCCGAAGCCGAACGAGTTTGACAGCACGGCCGAAACGCTGGCATCGCGCTTGACGTTCGGCACCACGTCGAGCTCGATGGTCGGATCCGGATTGGTGTAGTTGATGGTCGGCGGAAGCGTGCCGGTCAGCATCGTCTGGACGGAAAACACTGCTTCGACGGCGCCGGCGGCGGTCAGTGTATGGCCGATCATCGACTTGTTCGACGACACCGGAATGTTTTTCAACGCATCACCGAAGACGGACAGCATCGAGCCATATTCCATCTTGTCGTTTTCCGGCGTCGAGGTGCCGTGGGCATTGACGTAGCCGATCGCGGTTTCGTCGATGCCGGCATCCGACAGGGCGGCACGGATCGAGGCGATCGCCGGGCCGCCATCGGGCGACGAGCGGGTGCGGTGGAAATGGTCGGCCTTTTCGCCGCAACCCTTCATGATCCCCAGCACCTTCGCACCACGGGCAATGGCTGATTCCAGCGATTCGAGCACCAGAGTTGCAGCTCCTTCGGCGATAACAAAACCGTCGCGATCCTTGCTGAACGGTTTTGAAGCTTTGGTGGGCGGATCATTCTGGGTGGACAGAGCCGACAGCAGCGCAAAGCGGATCAAGGCTTCGGCGCTGACCGAACCATCGGTGGCGACCGTCAGGGCGCGATCGGTGCGGCCCTGGCGGATGGCCTCGACGCCGAGCTGGATGGCGGTGGCGCCGGAGGCGCAGGCGGTCGACAGCGTGACCGGCAGGCCGCGGGTGCCGAAACGGTCAGCCAACCGCTCAGAGATCGAGCCAAACTGCACGGCTTCCAGAAATTCCGGATCGGGGCGCTCGCGCATGGCGGCCAGAAAACGCTCATAGGCATCGCCCGGCCGGGTGGACGGGCCGGAGCGGTCGGCCAGTTCGAAACGGGCGCTCCATTCCGGCTCGATCGGGGGGGCGGCCAGGAATAGCGGCCCATTGAAATCGCCGGACAGGCCGGCCTGGGCCAGCGCTTCCTCGGTGGTTTCGCGGGCAAACGCGTAGGAACGCTCGACGGAATTTTCGTGCGGCACCTTGATGAAATCGACGGTGCCGGAAATCCGAGTTGACAGACCGTCGGTCGGAAAGCGGTTGATGGCATGGATGCCGGACGTGCCGGCAGTCAGCGCCGCCCAGTTGTCGGCCAGTCCCTGCCCCAGCGAGGTCAGGACCCCCATGCCGGTGATGGCGATGATCGGACGGCCGAGATGATCGGTGAAACGCGATGTGCTCATGATGCCGCTCCTGGCGCTGTCGCCGACAGCAGGGCCATGCCCTCGCCGCGCGTATACCCGACCGTGGTCACGATGGCTTGTTTCGGACCGGACGTCATTGGCTGTTCTGCCGGATCGAAGGCAGGCACCTTGACGCCGGCATCGAGCGACAGCGCCGCAAGCACCAGGCCAAGCGGGAACTGTGCTTCCATGCCATGACCCGACACGCCGCCATAGGCGCGGATCGGGGCACCGGCGAATTGCTTTTCCAGAGAAGCCTTTTCGCGCATCGCCAGATCGTGGACACCGCTGGTGCCGCTGAAGATGACGGTGTCAGCTCTATCGGCGTCACTCGCCATCTCGCCCATGCGCGTCAGCCGCGTTTCCAGCTTGTCATCGTCGCGTGAGCCGCGGTCGCCTTCGATCGCGTCAATCGAGGCATAGATATGCGCACCGCGGGCTTCGGCATGTTTTCGCGATTCCAGCACCAGGAAGGCGCCGACCGAACCCATGATCATGCCGCCACCATTGTCGGGCGAGCGCGACCACATCGGCTGCCAGCCACCCAGCGCATGCGCGCGAATGCCTTCGACCAGCAAAATGATATCGACCCGTTCGGCAACAAAGGCGCCGCCGACCAGCGTGTGGGTCGATTGCCCGGCCTTGATTCGGGCAAATGCGGTTTCGACCGCGGAAATACCGGCGGCTTCTTCGCCCATAAATGTGCGCGACGAGCCGGTCACCTTATGGACAATGGAAATATTGCCAGCCATCAGGTTGGAGAGCTGGGCGAGAAAAAGCGTCGGCCGCAGTTCCGTGGTCAGCTTCTCGTTCAGCAGCTGCTCGCGGTCATTGCGCTTCAGCGCTTCGTCGACGATCAGCGAGTCGACGGTGATATCGCGCTCGCCGCCGCCAGCAGCCACGATCATGTCCATCGTGCCGCAGGCTTCGACATCGTCCTTTAGCCCGGCATCGTCCAGCGCCAGGCCGGCGGCAAACACGCCGAGCCGCTGCCAATTTTCCATCTGCCGCTGATCGCCGCGCTTGGCAATCTGCTGCGACCAGTCGATGGTTGGCATCGGATGGATCGGATAAGGCTGGAAGCGCTCGGTTTCCACCATCGGCAAAGGCGCAGATACGGCCGACAGCAGCGCGACATGCGGCTCCTTGCCGACGCCCTGGCAGGTGACGATGCCGACCCCGGTAATGACGACGTCGTTGTGCGACTGGCTCATCTCAAAATCCTTTGTCCGGTATTTTTCGCCCCACGCGTCGCTAAAACACACGCCTGGGCGCCAAAACGCCTTGAATTGCAATGCAGCGGGCAAACAGCCCGGCCACAGGTCTGGCGACCTTATACGGTGCGCGGGGGACTTGCGTCTATGGCATCCATCAGCCCGACCTCGACGGCACGCTTGCGCACGATATCGGCCAGCGGGATTTCAGCAAATGGCATAGTGCGCAGCTTCAGCTGCGCGTCGCAGACTTTCTTGCCGTCGGACGTAATTTTCGCCTTGGTGACGGCAAAGCCCGAGCCGTCATGCTCCAGCGTTACCTCGATGTCGAGCACGGCTTCCGGAGAAACGAAAGTGCGCATCTTGGCACCATCGACGGTCATCAGGAACGGCATGGCAGCAAAATCGCTCATCGCCATCACCAGGAAACCTGAGGCCTGCGCCATGGTTTCGATCAGCAACACGCCAGGCACCAGTGGCATTCCGGGAAAATGGCCCTCGAAAACGGGGCTTGCGGCCGGCACGACCGAGCGCGCCTTCAGCCATCCACGGGAGAGATCAACGTCCTCAACCCGGTCAATCATCTGGAAATATTCCAGCAGCATTTTAAGCCTCCAGCCGGCATGGCGTTCCGAGCGCGTCCGGATCGGCCCATGCCCTCTCAAAGACGATCACGCGGGGACCTTCAAGGCGATCCCGCGCGAAAAATCCAAACTCAGCCCTTGGCAGCTTTCAGTTCGTCGATCTTGGCACAGAGATTCTTGAGGACGAAATATTCCTCGGTGGAAACCTTGCCGTCGTTGACTTCCTGGGTCCACTGCTCGAGCGGAATCTTGATGCCGAATTCCTTGTCGATGGCGAACACGATGTCGAGGAAATCGAGGCTGTCGATGCCCAGGTCGTCGATCGTGTGGCTTTCGGGCGTAATCGTCTCGCGATCGATTTCGCTCGTTTCAGCGATGATGTCGGCAACTTTATCGAATGTAGCGGTCACGCCAAATACCTCATAGAATGTCAGTCAGAGTTCCACATAAGGAAATTCGGCTGAAAAGCCAATGCCCTCATTCGGCAATGCGGACAAATGCGGACAATTGACCGCAGAACAACCATCAGTGTTGCCTAAACAGCAGTCAAACGCCTGGCCCGCGTACAGTCGGAATAAGCGCCCTGCCCCAAACAAACTCGACTGACTTCGGCAACTCCCCAACCGCACGATAGGACGACAGCAATCTCGCACTCCTCGGTCACCATAGCCGCGCCGACCTAACGGATAATGGCGATTCGGGGCTATCGAGCCCCGAGGTCGTCGCCAACGACTAGAGCCGCGCAGCATTGCTATATTTGGTCAGACTCAGATGAGCGCGAAGCATAGAGCGACGAATGCGAGCATAAAAACGCCGGCGCAACTGGCGTGAAACGCAGCAATGCCGCTCTCCACATCGGCGACGTTGGCGACAGCCCGGCCGGCGCCGTTGAGCATCGGCTCGCGCACGATCTCACCGGCATAGATGCGCGGACCGGCCAGCCGGATATCCAGCGCCCCGGCCATGGCGGCTTCGGGCCAGCCGGAATTGGGCGAGCGGTGCAGGCCGTGATCGCGCAACCCGACCCGTAGGGCATTTCGCCCGGCCATCTGCCCGGATGCCCACAGCGCACCGCCGGCGATCAGCAGCAGCGACAGGCGCGCCGGCAGCCAGTTGGCAAGATCGTCGAGCCGCGCCGACGCCCAGCCGAAATCCAGGTATTTTTCCGATTTATGGCCGATCATCGAATCGGCGGTGTTCAGCATCTTGTAGGCCAGCAGCCCCGGAAGCCCGAGCAGCGCGTACCAGAAGGCCGGCGCCACCACGCCATCGGAAAAATTCTCCGCCAGGCTCTCGATCGCCGCGCGGCAGACAGCAGGCGCATCCAGCGTGGCCGGATCGCGGCCAACGATCATCGACACGGCCAGCCGGCCACCGGCCAGACCCTGCTCCCGCAAGCCGACGGCGACGGCACGAACATGATCAGCGAGACTTTTCTGAGCAAGGAAGATGGCCGCCACGACAGCCTCGAATAGCAGACCAAGAGGTCCGAGTAAGGCAAACAGTGCGTGCGTAAATGCACCGGCAGCCAGGCTGGCGACCAGCAGCACGATGATCGCAATCGCGCCGTTGCGCTTGCGCCGCGCGGCGGGCAGTGTCCTTCGATTGAACCGCGTGTCCAGCACCGCAATTGCCTTGCCGAAAATCGCCACCGGGTGCGGAAAGCGGCGCCAGACAAAATCGGGATCGCCAACGATCCGATCGATGATCAGCGCCAGAAGCAGCGTCAAAAGAATCGGCGCGCTCATGCCGCTAGCTCCACCGCGAAAAGGCAGCGACCAGCCGCAGGTCCGCATCGTTGTCGGGCGTCAGGCCGAAGCGCAGCCATTCGGGCGCATAGTCGAACGGACGCACGAGAATGTGGTGCTCGCACAGATGCCGGTGCAGCGCTTCGGCCCGCGGATCGGCGACCAGCGCAAACAGCGGCGTGCCGCCGGCAATTTTCAGGCCGGCCTCGTGGAGCACCGAGGTCAGGGCAGCGTTGCGTTCGGTGATCGCGGTCAGGATGGTATCCGTAGCACCGCGCATCAGTTGATCGGCAATCGCCAAAGCCGGACCGGAGACCGCCCAAGGCCCCAGGCCTTCGGCAAATCGCTGCTGGATGGACGGTTCGGCGATCACGAAACCGAGCCGCAAGCCGGCCAGCCCGAAGAACTTGCCGAAGGACCGGAACACCACCAGGCCCGGCATGTCCTCAACGTTCCCCGCGACGCTCACATCGGGCACGCAATCCCCGAATGCCTCGTCCACCAGCAGCGTCGCATTTTGCGCCCGCAGCGTCTGCCAGAGCAACGACAGTGTTTCCGGCGAAAACGTCCGGCCATCCGGATTATTGGGATTGACGACCACGACCAAACCGTGCGCGGGCGTGATCTGCGCCAGCGACGTCACGGCATCAACGGCCACCCCGGCCAACTCGAATACCCGACGATATTCGCCATAGGTCGGAGCAAAGATCGCGACACGCCGGCCAGCCTCCGACAGACGCGGCAAGAGCTGTATCACCGATTGCGTGCCGGGCACCGGCAAAGGCAGGATCGCGCCGCTGCGATAATAGGCCTGGGCCGCCTGCCGCGCCGCGTCCGCGAGACACTGATCCGGCAGCCGATGCCAGACGGCCGGATCGAGCGCCGGAATTTGCACCGGGCACGGATTGATGCCGGTCGACAGGTCGAGCCAGTCGGACGGCTTGCCGCCGTGAATGGCCGCCGCTGCCGTTACCCCGCCGCCATGCACGATCGGCGCCGTCACGTCCGGTTGCCCGCCAGATCGATGATATGGATGAACGAGCCGGCCACATTGCCGCGTTTCAGGCCGACTTCGCCAAGATCGGCGCCGAGCGCGTCGCGCACCGAAAACAGCCGGTCGGCCGCACCTTCCGAGACGATGGTGGCATAGTGGAATTCGTGCGCCGCCATCGGTGCGGTAAAGAAGCTGGTATCGATCGGGGTGGCCAGCCGATAGCCAAGATGGCGTTTGCGCGTTGCAAAGCTGGTGACCAGCGGCAGCAGCCCGAGCATTTCATGGCGCTCGCCACCTGCATCGATCAGCCCCTCGCCCAGCGTCATGTAGCCGCCGCACTCGCCGAAAATGCGCTTTCCAGCACTGGACGCTGCCAGCATACCTCTGCGAAAGGTGGCGGCCTTGGCCAGCCGCCCTGCATGCAGTTCGGGATAGCCACCCGGCAGATAGATGACATCGGCATCGGCATCCGGCGCCTCGTCAGCCAGCGGCGAAAAGAACGAAATTTCTGCGCCGCGCCGGCGCCAGCCGAGCAGCATATGCTCGTAGCAGAAGGCAAACGCGACGTCGCGCGCCACGGCAATTTTCTGGCCGGGCGGCACCAGCCGCAGAATATTGGCATCGGACGTCTTGTCTGGGATTTGTCTGGCGACCCGCATCATGAAACTCAGGTCACAATGCGCCGATACCGCCACAGCCGCCCGTTCGATGAAACCCTCGAGCGCCTCGTGTTCGCCGGCCTGGACCAGACCCAGATGCCGCTCCGGCAAAGCCAGTCCGGCATCGCTGCGCATCACCGCAAACACCGGCATGCGCACGGCCTCCAGTGCCTGGCGCAGCATCGCCTCGTGCCGGTCGCTGCCGACCCGATTGAGGATGACGCCTGAAATGCGCACGTCGACGCGGAAATTCGCAAATCCGCTGACCAGCGCCGCCACCGAATGCGAGGTTTTGGCGCAATCAACCACCAGCACGACGGACAGGCCGAGAATCGACGCCAGATCGGCGGCCGAACCGCTGCCATCGGCAGCGCCGTCGAACAGGCCCATCATTGCCTCGATCACCAGCATCTTGCCGCCGGAGCGATGCAGCGCCGCATTGGCCAGCAACACCTCGCGGCGCATGCCCCAGGGATCGAAATTGAGACAGGTCTCACCGCTCGCCGCCGCGTGAAAAGCGGGATCGATATAATCGGGGCCGGCTTTTCCCGGCGCAATCGCGTGTCCGGCATTTTTCAACGCCCGCAGCAGCCCCAGGGTCACGGTGGTTTTGCCGGCGCCGGAGGCTGGCGCCGCGATCAGCAGGCCGCTCATGCCGATTCCTTCCGGCCGGCGGCAAACGGATCGCTGAGCAGTTTGCGCCCGGCCATGGCGCCCAGCCAGTCCAGTGACGGCCGCAGCCGCACCACCTCGCCGACGACGACGATCGCCGGCGGCTCCAGGCCGCTGGCGGCGACATCGGCCTCGGCCTTTCCCAGCGTCGTCTCCAGCACCTGCTGTCTTGCCGTGGCAGCGTTGCAGACGAACGCCATCGGCTCGTCGGCGCTGCGCCCGGAGGCAATCAACTGATGGGTAATTTCACCGATATGCTTCATTGCCATATACATCACGATCACCGGCGAGCCCTTGCCGATCGCCTCCCAGTTGATCCGGTCGGGCACCAGCCCGGTCGAATCATGCCCGGTGAGAAAGGTGACGGCATGGTTGAGGTCGCGGTGGGTGACAGGAATGCCGGCATAAGCCAGCCCGCCAATGCCAGCGGTGATGCCCGGCACGATGCGGAAGCAGACATCGTGCTCGACCAGCGTCAGCGCTTCTTCGCCGCCACGCCCAAAGACGAAGGGGTCGCCGCCCTTTAGCCGCAAAACCCGCTTTCCGGATTTGGCCAGTTCCACCAGCCGCAGCGAAATATCGCGCTGCCTGGCCGATGGCTTGCCGCCACGCTTTCCGGCATATTCGAGCGCGGCACCCGCATGCGCCAGTTTAAGGCAATCCTCGTTGACCAGCGCATCGTGGACGATCACGTCCGCTTCGCCAAGCGCTTTGGCAGCGAGCAGCGTCAGCAGGCCCGGATCGCCCGGACCCGCGCCGACGAGCCACACATGGCCCGGCTCCAGCGACGGAAGGTGAGAAAACACGCGGTCATTCATGGTGCTGTCCTATGCCCGCCAACCCGAAAATGCAATCTTCGAAAGCGCTTGGCCCCGCTTTCTAACCGCTGCCGGCTGCTTTATAACGGCAGGATGATGAGCCACGCCGAACAGCCAATTCCGCCGATCGCCGATAATCCGGCCCGCAAGCCGGAAGGTATTTTGCGGCGCGGCTGGACGACCGGCGCCTGCGCCACGGCGGCGACCAAGGCAGCGCTCGGGGCGTTGATCACCGGCGACTTTATCGACCCCATCAGCATTCGCCTGCCGCGTGGCGAAGAGCCGGCCTTCCCGCTGGCCTTCGAAAGTCTGGGCGATGGTTGTGCCACCGTCGGCATCGTCAAGGATGCCGGCGACGATCCCGACGTCACCCATGGCCTGACGGTGATGGCGACCGTCAGATCGCTTTCTCCCGGCAGCGGCATTCGTTTTTCAGCCGGCGACGGCGTCGGCATGGTAACGAAGGCCGGCCTGCCGATCGGCGTCGGTGAACCGGCGATCAATCCGGTGCCGCGGGCAATGATGATTGCCGAGGTGGAGGCGCTATGCGCCGCGCACGCCATGCGGGCCGATTTCGAAATCACCATTTCCATTCCCGGCGGCCGCGCGGTCGCGGACAAAACCTGGAACCCGCGGCTCGGCATTGTCGGTGGCCTGTCCGTGCTCGGCACCACCGGCATCGTCCATCCCTTCTCCTGTTCCGCCTGGATCCACTCGATCCACCGCGGCATCGATGTTGCCCGCGCCGAGGGCCTCACGCATGTACTCGGCGCCACCGGCTCGACCTCGGAAAAGACCGCCCGGGACTTTTACGGCCTGCCCGAGGGGGCGCTGCTCGACATGGGCGATTTCGCCGGCGGGCTGCTGAAATATCTGCGCGTGCATCCGGTAGACAGACTGACCATCGCCGGCGGTTTTGCCAAGATGGTGAAACTGGCCCAGGGCGCGCTCGACCTGCATTCGGCCCGCAGCCAGGTCGACATGGCTTTTCTGGAATCGCTGATTGCCGAGAAACACTTGAATCAATCACTGAAGGATCGGATTCGATCCGCCAACACGGCGCTGGAAGTGCTTGAACTGACTCGCGATCTCGGCATCGACATTTCGACGGCCGTGGCGATCAAGGCGCGCGACACGGCGGTGGCAACGCTGCGCGCGGCACCGGTCAGCGTCGACGTCATCGTCACCGACCGGCGGGGAAACATTTTGGCGCACGCCGTATAAACGACGCAGCAGCGTCAGCGAGCGCAACACAGGCAGGCACCAAGGATCGCGGGGACTAAAGCCGCTGGCCTTCGACGATCGCAGCGCGAATGGCGGCGAGCACCTGTTCCGGCTGAATTCCGGTGCAGACCAGCTGGCTCGGATGTCCGTCCCAGGCGCTCGGCCCGAACCGGGTCGCATCCGGCTTCTGGATCGTCTGGCCATCGGCAAGTCCGCCGCAGATGACGCGGATTGGACCGCTGCGGGTCTCAAACAGTTCCGGGTTGACGAGATAGACGCAGGCACAGCTGTCATGCACCACCATGCCGTCGCCGACGCGGTGCTTGTAGAAATCGATGTAGAACTGCGACAGATCCGCCAGCAGTTGCACCGGCGCGCCGCCGGCCGACGCCATTTCGGCCATAAAACCGCTGGTCATCACGGTTTTGGTGGTCACGTCAAGGCCGATCACCGCCACCCGCCAGGGAGCGGTAAACACCAGGTCGGCCGCTTCCGGATCACCGTGGATATTGGCTTCAGCCGCCGGCGATATATTGCCGTTGATGTCGAAGGCGCCGCCCATGACAACGACGTCCTTGATCAGTGCGGCAAAATCCGGTTCCTCCCGCAACGCCGCCGCCAGATTGGTCATTCGCCCGACCGCCACCAGGGTGATTTCGCCGGGATAGGCTTTTGCCATCTCGATGATGAATTTGTGGGCGGGACGCGGATCGATTTCTCGCCCTATGACGTCCGGGATCGGAATGTCGCCCAGGCCATTTTCGCCATGGATGAAGGTCGGCCAGTGGCCCTCCGGCCGGCCGGGATCGAACGTCTGGTCAGCACCACGGGCGACCGGCGCCGCAATGCCCCATTGCTCGCTCAAAAACAGCGCATTGCGGGTGGTGATCTCGATCGGCGCATTGCCGAACACCGTGGTGATGCCCATCAGTTCGATATCGGGATGACGGTGCAGGAACAGCAGTGCCATGGCGTCGTCCACGCCCGGATCGGTATCGAAAATCACCTTGTGCATGATGTCAGTTCCGTTTGATTTTTACGCAGAGATTCGAATATTTCGCGTGACCTTAGCCAAGGATAGCGCCGGTGCAATCCCGCTCAGACCTTCGCCACCTTCTTCTTTTTGCCCTTGCTGCGCAGCACATGGGTAAAATCGGAATTGTACAAATCGCTGTCGCGGAAGGCGACCTCGCCAAACACCTTGCCGACCATGATCAGTGCCGTGCGGGTGATCTTGGCCTTGCGCACTTCCTCTTGCATGTTTTTGAGCGTCGTGCGGATGAACAACTCGTCCGGCCAGGTGGCGCGGTAGGCGATGATCACCGGGCAATCCTCGCCGTAATAGGGCGACAGCGTGTCGCGGATATGCGGCAGGTTGCGGATCGACAGATGGATGGCGAGCGTCGCCCGCGATTTGCCGAGAATCTCCAGCGTTTCGAATTCCGGCATCGACGAGGCCTTCATTTCGGTGCGGGTGATGATCACCGTCTGCGCCACTTCCGGCAGCGTCAGCTCGGTCTTCAGCCGGGCGGCAACGGCGGCAAAGGCCGGCACCCCAGGCACCACGTCATAGGGAATGTCGAGCGCATCCAGCCGCCGCATCTGCTCGGCGATCGCGCCATAGATCGACGGATCGCCGGAATGCACGCGCGCCACATCGTTGCCGCGCTCGTGCGCCAGCACGATCTCGGCGATGATCTCGTCGAGATGCATCGGCGCCGTGTCCTTGACGACGGCCCCTTCCGGCGCGGCCTTGACTGTCTCCTCCGGCACCAGCGATCCCGCATAGAGGCAGACCGGGCAGCGCTCGATCAGTTTCAGGCCACGCACGGTGATCAGGTCGGCGGCGCCGGGGCCGGCACCGATGAAATAGACGGTCATTCTGTTGGTACTCCATGTCTCTTATGGTCGCAGTTATATGAGCGGCGCGCGGCCCCTCATCCGGCCTGTCGGCCACCTTCTCCCCCGGCGGGGAGAAGGACTTGTCGCAGCGTCTCCTGCCTCATTCGCTTTTGGAGTTGGCACTCGCCTTTAGCGCGAAAGATCCCCTCTCCCCGCTTGCGGGGAGAGGGCTAGGGTGAGGGGCAGGCCACCGAAGACAAAAATCTCAAACAGGGCGAGCCGCCATCCCCGTCCCGCTCTTCCCCGAATATCCCCGCGGCGTATAAACCCAGCTTTTCCCGTCCCCGGTCTTCACCACCCGGCTCTCGGACGACCCGACCACCACCACCGTCAGCATATCGACATCGTCGACATTCAGCGCGCCGAGCGGCACGACCCGCACATGCTCGCCGTCGCGGCCGAGATTGGTGGCCAGCACCACCGGCGTGTCGAAAGGCCGGTATTCGAGCAGCCGGTCGCGGGCATAGGCGAGTTGGGTGCGGCGCTTGATCGACACCGGATTGTAGAAGGCGATGACGAAATCGCCCTCGCCGGCCGCCTTCACCCGCCGCTGGATATGCTCCCAGGGCGTCAGAAGGTCGGATAGCGAGATGGTGCAGAAATCATGTCCGAGCGGCGCGCCGATGCGGGCGGCAGCGGCCTGCAGCGCCGAAATGCCGGGGGACACCTGCACTTCGATCCGCGAAGCGGCGTCGGAAATCCCACCTTTTTCGAACAGCTCAAACACCAGAGTTGCCATCGCATAGATGCCGGCGTCGCCGGAGCAGACCAGCGACACCGTCTTGCCTTGGCCCGCCAACTCCATCGCATGCACAACGCGCGCCTCTTCCTTGCCGAGATCGAAATCGTGCCGGACCTTGCCAGCCACCAGATCCTCGAGCAGGTCGAGATAGAGCGAATAGCCGACCAGGTCGCTTGAACCCGCCACCATCGCCGACACTTCCGGCGACCGCCACTGCGCCGCCCCCGGCCCGATGCCGACCACGAACAGTTTTCCACGGGCACGGCCGAAGGTTTGCGGATCGAGGACGACCTGAGACCGGCCGAGTGCCGCCGTCACGCCCCTCGACTTGATTTTTGCGAAGGCCAGTTCGCCAGAACCGCCGACAGCGGCCAGTGCCGCACCTTCAGCGACGCCGTGGCAGCCGACTTCGGCAAACACGATATCGGACGGATTTTTCAGCCGCGGTGTCTCCGCCTCCAGCGTGGCGGCATCGAAGAATCGCGCCGAGACGCCGAAATGGGCGGCGACGGCGTGGATCGCGGTTTCATCCGCCTTCAGGTCGACGGAAACCACGGCGGCAAGGCTTTCGCGGGCAAAGCCGCTGTCGGACAGCGCCTGCTCGGCCAAAGCAATTGCCTCCGCGGTCGAAGCGCCGCGCTCACAGCCCATGCCGAGGACGAGGGTTTTGGGATGATAGACCAGCTCCAGCGGTCCGGGCGTTTTTGCGCGGTCTGTGATGGTCAATTTGACTGCACCGTCTTGGGCGAAAGGAATGCGGCTTTCGGTTAACCAGGCGCCGAGCGGCAACACCCCCTCATCCGCCCTTCGGGCACCTTCTCCCCGCTGGGGAGAAGGGGATGGAGCAACCTCCGGACTTCCATCATCCGCCTGCGCGCAGGCCAAGTCAGATGCCTTCAGCGCGGGCCTGTCCTTCTCCCCGGAGGGGAGAACGTGGCGCGTAGCGCCAGATGAGGGGGGCCGCGAGTCAGAAAGCCCACTTTGGAGCGCCCGTGGCACTGCGCCTGCACCATCGTTCGAGGCAATAACAAGCCGCGCCGTCCCGCCCGCCACCAATTCTGCCATCACCGCCTTGGCATCGCCCGGATTGCCAAGCACATAGCCCGCCGGCGGCTGGTCCAGCGCCACGCCGAAACGGATATCGCCCGCGGTGGTGATCGCTGCGTGCCCCGCCAGTCCGTCGGCGATCATCCGCGCCAGATCATTGGCGCCGTGATGTCCGCCCAACAGCGGCACCACCGAGGCGCCGTCTTCCGATACCGCCAACACGGCCGGCTCCGAAAACTTGTCTGAAAGCACCGGCGCCAGCAGACGGATCAGCGCGCCCGACGCCATCACCGCAACGATTGGCCGGCCCTGCGCAAACAGGTTTTGCAGATGCGGCTTGAGCTCGACAAAGAGATGATCCGCAGAATGCACACGCGCTGCGGCGCCGTGCAGTTCGCCGCCAATCAGCGTGGCGGCGCGGCGGCCGAGCTCAGCTGCGGCTTCGGACAAGATGATGACGGCGGGCTTCGGTACAAAACTCATGCAGACATTCCATGTTGCGGTCCGGCGCCCAGCGAGCCGATCCAGCCCTCCTGGCCCTTGTAGATCAGGATCATCGAGAAATACGGAGCGGTGTCTTCCCGCACCTCGGACAGCGGCAGCACGCGCTGCTCGGCCAGGCTGATGCGCTCGAGATAGCCGGCCTGGCCGGCCAGATTCATGTCTTCAAGCAACGCCCGTATCCGGTTGAAATGGCGACCAACCTTAATAATCGCCACGGCATCCGCCACCGCAATTCGGGCGCGCAAAATGTCCGTGTCCAGCGGACCCGGCACCACCGACAGCACGTCGTTGCGCGCCGCGAGCGGCCGGCCGAGGGCGGCGGCACCGGCCATCATCGACGACACGCCAGGCACGATTTCGGTCTCGTAGCGACCGGCCAGACGCTCGAACAGATACATGAACGACCCGTAGAAAAACGGGTCGCCCTCGCACAGCACCGCCACGTCCGAGCCGGCATCGAGGTGATGCGAGAGCGTCTCGGCCGCCGCGTCATAGATTTCCCTGGCCGGATAGCGCTCGATCCGCATCGGCACGATCATCGGCACTTCCAGCTGGCTGGCGGTGAGATAGGGCGCGGCGATCTGGCGGGCAAAGCTCGGGCCGGTGTCGGGCGCCGGATAGGCAACTACGGAGACCGCGGTCAGAATCCGGTGCGCCTTCAGCGTCAGCAGTTCGGGGTCGCCGGGGCCAAGCCCGAGACCATACAGTTTTCCGCTCATGCGTCCCTCCCCTTGGTCACGTTCCAAAGCGTCACCGGCATCAATGTCTTCCAGCCGCAATAGCGTCCGACGGGGGCTGCCCGCGCCACGGACATGCGTGTCAGCGCGCCGCCGAAGGTTTGGCGCAGGGCAACGAGGCGCGCCTCGCCCTCCAGCGTGACGACATTGGCCACCAGCCGTCCGCCGGGTTTCAGCGCCGACCAGCAGGCATCAAACAGATTGTCGTGGGTGATGCCGCCGCCGACAAAGATCACGTCCGGACGGTCCAGCCCGGCAAGTGCCTGCGGTGCCATGCCTTCGACGACCATCAGCTTCGGCACGCCCAGCGTGTCGGCATTGCGGCGGATCATGTCCAGCCGCTGCGACTTGCTTTCGATCGCCACCGCCCGCGTGCCCATACACGACCGCAGCCACTCGACGGCGATCGAGCCGCAGCCGGCACCGACATCCCAGAGCAGCGCGCCCGGAAACGGCGCAAGCAGCGACAGCGTGACGGCGCGGATTTCGCGCTTGGTCAGCTGGCCGTCGTGGACGAAGGATTCGTCCGGCAGACCCGGCACCGGCGACAGCAGCGGTGCGTCGGGGGCACAATCGATCGCCAGCGTGTGGAAATCGCCGATATCGGGTTCTTGCGCTCTGAATTCGTCGGCTGTCACCCGGAAAACGCGCTCCGAAGGACCGCCCATATGCGCCAGAACATGCAGCACCGACGCCCCGAAGCCGCGATCCACAAGCATCGCCGCGGCCTCGAACACCGTCGAGGCATCGGAGGTCAGCGCCAGGATGCGGGCGCCCGGCAGCAGATGCCGGTTGAGCGCGGCGAGCGGCCGGCCATGCAGTGAAATCTGCGCCACGTTTTGCAGCGGCCAGCCGAGCCGGCCTGCGGCCAGCGAAAAGGCCGAGGGCGACGGCAGCACCCGCATCTCGCTGGCAGCAAAAGCCTGTGCCAGCGTCGCGCCGATCCCGAAATGCATCGGATCGCCGGTCGCCAGAATGGTGACGGGCATGCCGCGCATCTTTTTGACCTGCGCCAGCACGTCGCGAAAACCCGATGCCCAGGACAGGGTCCGCTTGAGGTTGGTGGATTGCAGCGCGTCCAGCACGTGGTCCAGCCGCTCGCCCAGCACGATGGTTTGCGCCGCCGCCAGCGCCGCCCGGGCTTCAGTGCCAAGGCCGGGCAGACCGTCGTCGCCGATGCCGACGATGGTCAGCCAGGGTTTTGTAACGGCAGCCTCTGCAGCCGTGCCGTCCGTGTCGACATCGGCTACTTGATCCTTACCAGCCGCGCTCTGACCGGTGCGATCGATGCTGGAGCCGGCCGCGGCTGTGGCGACGAGAACGGAATCCGCCAGGATGTCAGCAAGACCCGGCATGCCAGGATCCGCGACCGCGACCGGCGCGGGAGAAGCCAGCACCGTCTGCAGAACGGACGCTGGCAGTGCGCTGCCAAGCCCGAGGATCCAGCCCTCTTCGCACAGCACCGTCACCCGTTCCGGCTCCGTCAAGCCCGAGGGCTGCGCCAGCAAAGCTTCCAGTTTACCGACACGATCCAGCTCGGCAAACCGCACTGCCAGCATTTCCACCTGCAGTTCATCGCGCACCCGCCCATCGACCACGGTCAGCGGAAACAGCGACGGAAAGATTTCGGCAAAAATGCAGGGTGCTGAAAGATTTTCGTCAAAGCCGGTCTCGAATGGCCAGATTTTCACCTGTTCCTGATCAGCCCGAGCGTCCAGAAATTTCGACAGTTGCGCGATGCCCAGCAGCGTCTGGCTGCCGACCGACCCCGGATAGGTCAGCTTCCACACCGATTGCGCGCCTCTCGCCCGTTTCTCCGCCAACCGGTATTCCGGCAGGCTTGCCGCCACCGGCGCCGGCTTGGTTGCCGACAGGCCGACATAGGACCGGCCTTGAGGATGGCCCCAGAACATCGGCGCCTCGGCAAAATGCTCGACATTGAAGCGCGCCGCTGCCTCGAACCGGTTGCTGCTATTGGCCGGATCGTCCTCGATCGCCTCGGCGATCTTGCGCCATATGGCCCGCCAATGCCGCACTCCGCCCAGTTTTTCGCCGGTGCCGGCGGGATAGCCGAAGGCAAAGTCGAAGCCGACCAGCAGCCGCTGTCCCTGCGAGGCCGCGACCTTGATCACCGCGTCCAGTCGCTGCATCAGTCCGTGCCGGGTGGCAAAATTCTCGTTCCAGAGAATTTTGGTGCCATCCTCCGTTCGCTCGGTCAGGCACGCCCAGACGGAATCCTTGCCCATCGACCCTTGATTGGCCGCAGACCAGTCCACCATCAGATAGCGGTCGAACAGAGGCATGGTTTCAGCGCTTCTTCATCGAGTTGGGGCCGAGCGGATGATCGGCATGCGGATACGGGGCGTGGTGGTGATCGGGACCATGGTCATGGTGTCCGTGACCGTGACCGTGACCGTGATCGTGGTGGGCATGATCGTGTCCGTGATCACCGTGCGTGTGCACCTTCTTTTCCGCCAAAATCCCGTCGATCACCGCATCCGTTGCCGCATTCAAAAGATGCCCGTACCTGCCGCCCAGCTCCACCGAAGGCGCATAGTCGAAGGCCGGCTCCAATGGACTCGGTTCGGCATGCGAATGCGCCGGCGTATACGGCAGCCCGTGCTCGCGGCAAAAATCCTCCTCGCGACAGGCGGCATTGCAATCGCCCTTGCACGGACAGTCTTCCATGCCGCCGCCGATGCCCTCGACATGGTGGTGGTGGCTTTCCTGCTTCTGGCCGATATCAGCTTCGAAACCGAGCACCTGTTCGCGGTATTTGCACATCTGGCAGTTCATCGTCGCCGCGCCCTGGACAATCTCCCAGACCCGGTCCTGAAAAGTGTCGAGCACCAGCGGATGGTCGTTAAGATAACCGGCCTTGACGAACTGAATGCCCGGATGGCGCGCGGCAACGTCGTCGGTATAGCTGTGGATGCGCTTCACGAGCACGCCGGTAAAGAGGAAATAGGGGAACACGATGATGCGGCGATAGCCGAGCTTTGCCGCATGCTCGAGCCCCGGCTCGACCAGCGGAAAGGTGACGCCGGAATAACAGGTTTCGCCCCAGCCAAACCCCATGCCTTCCCACAGCATCCGCATCACTTTGGAGGCATTGGAATTGGCGTCGGGATCGGAGGACCCGCGGCCGACCACCATCAGCAGCGTCTCGTGCTTGTCGACCACGCCATGTTCGGCATTGGCCGCGTCCACCGCCTCCTGGATCCGGTCGCCGGCAGCCCGGATCATCTTCAGGTCGATGCCGAGTTCGCGGCCATAGCTGATCACCATGCCAGGATTCTGGGCTTGATAAGTGTTGAGCACCGAAGGAATGTCGTTCTTGGCGTGGCCGGCGGCAAACAACATGCCCGGCACGGCCAGCACGCGCGTTACCCCCTGGGCGCGCAGATTGTCGAGACCTACGGCGATCACCGGATTGCAGAATTCGAGATAGCCGTATTCGACCGGCATGTCGGGATTGCGGGCGCGCAACGCCTCGGCGATCACCGCGAATTCGCGCGCGGCGTTCTGGTTGCGGCTGCCATGGCCGCAGACCATGATCCCGAGCTTTTCCGGGATTCCAAGTGTTTCCGGTATTGCCAGCTGTTGTTGCATTTTTTGGCCTCCTTGCTTCGTTCGCTCAAGATGTACGAAGCGCCAGAACCGATTTTGGTCGGTTCCGAGGCGTTTGGGACAGCTCCGGATCTGGCCCCCGGACTGGGTCGGCCGCACCGGACTATTTTCCAGCCTGTCAGACAGGCGCCGTCGCAC